>ERZ894244.7-NODE-7-length-257484-cov-26.708059_pt1 | contig 257484 bp, 208 predicted proteins | sample MGYA00380299_ERZ894244 | MGnify/ENA primary metagenome ERZ894244 (study PRJEB32331, sample SAMN06328444) | human gut metagenome | biome: human gut microbiome; feature: stool | host: Homo sapiens | collected 2014-06-26 ... | reverse complement strand
GCACCTGCTTTGGGAGCAGGGGGTCGTGGGTTCGAATCCCGCTACCCCGACAAAATATAAACACTGATTATCAAATGATTTTCAGTGTTTTTTCTTTATATATTTCATCAAAAAATATACTTTCAATCGATACATAAATTATCGACGTTTCGTATATTTTTGTTGTGCTTAGGTGCGTTTTGTTTCAAAACCGTGCAAATTCCGTGCAAAAAAACTTGGCAAATATGGCTTCTACAAATCGTACTTAGACACACATCAAAAAAGAAAGATTGAATATCACCACTCAAATCGAGATTCAACCATTGGAATAAACATGCAATTCAAAATTCCTATTCACTATTTCCTTCCACTTTGATAAAATTTACAAAGACCACGTTTACAATCTCTTATAAAAGAAGGGCAAAAAATAATTTAGATTAGGTAAAAATTCTAGGATTATTTTACAAAATAATCAAAAACAAATCCTTATATTTGTATCATACAAGTGAATAAATTCGTGGTGGCGATTGCCATTTCGGGTGGTTTGACATAGGCCTCCGATCCATAATAAAATGCAAATAGAGTTTTGCATTTCACGAATTTATTCACTGTTCTTTTTATTATCGTGTATTATGGTCGGAGGCTTTTATATAAAAAAGTTATGACTAAAATTAAATGGTTTCAACTTAGATTATTTAGAACAATTCGTCATCAAATTTGTTCAATAGACATGATTGATATAGAAACATTTACAAATATATTCCGATTGCTCAACCACGTTGACCGGTCAATCATTGAAAAATATATACAAGGATATTCTATAAAATCTATTGCTGATGAATTCGAATATTCCAAAGCATTTGTGTCCGAAAGAATCTATGTATTCCGGAACGAATTAAAAAAAGAAATTTCCAAAAAACAGAGTAAAGTTAAGAATTAAAATAAATCTGTCCTATTTTTTTCTTATCAAGTTCATAAAAAGCGTATTAAAGCCTTTTCTTATCGATTTGCGACCCAGAAAATAAAAACGAAATCGTACATTCCGTTTCTTCTACTGTCGTATTATCGACCGTCATGATGCATGAATCGACAAGGGGAATAAATTGCTTCCGAAAAACATAAAAAAGAAAGGTTACCCGATATCACATCGGATAACCTTTCGAGAGAGGCAGTCTTTTCAGACTGTTATTAACCTGAAACAATCTTCTTTATTTCTTAAACATCTTCTGGCTACGTACCACATTGCCTTTCTGCATCTTCACTACATACATAGCAGAAGACAGATCGGAGACATTCACAGATTCGGGATTGTTGTTTACGTATTTAACCAACTGTCCATCGACCGTATATATCCAAGCCTTATCTACAAGGGTATGTCATGTATTAATAATGATTATATAATATCATAGAATAAGCTTAATCCCTAGTGAAAAATGGAATTTTTTTTGCTCCTTTGAAGAAAATAGTAGTAGAACCAATTGGAGCAAGTATATATCTATTTGGTTTATAAACAAATACAAATCACTCCAAAGATTACACTTTTTAGAAACTATCTATGATTCCCTCCCAAACAGCATTTCTTATTTATTATCGGAATCCCTATCCGGCACAGAACCGTCCCTTTCCGTATTACGTTTAATATCTAAATATTGTCACAAAAAAGGCGTATTTGAAGAAAAAAGAGTACTTTTGCGGACTATTCCATTCTCATATCAGGATTATTGTGTATTTACTTCCAAAAAGTTTCTTGACTTTATGATAAAAATTTCATTTGAAAATATTCGGCAAGCCGCTAAAAATATCGGCAACTATGCTTTACGGCTTAGTGAAAAGATTCGTCGTGTTTCTCCTCGGGTATGGTTGTACGTGGGGGCAGGTATTCTCCTATTAAGCGGAGGATTATATTGGTTACTGCGTCCCGCACCTCCGGGTCCCGACCTACCGATAGTCGAAGTCGAGCCTGTTGTTACGGACGATGTGGAAATTTACGGGGAATATGTAGGCCGCATTCGTGCTCAGCAATTCGTTGAAATAAGGGCCCGGGTAGAAGGGTTCCTTGAAAAAATGCTCTTCGATGAGGGTACTTATGTAAAAAAAGGACAACCCCTTTTTATAATCGACCCCAAACAGTATCAAGCTCGAGCAAATAAAGCCAAAGCTCAGCTAAACAAAAACAAAGCGTTGGCATTGAAAGCCGAGAGAGACTTGGAGCGCATCAGACCTTTGTATCAACAAAATGCAGCCAGCCAACTCGATTTAGATAACGCCATCGCTTCTTATGAAAGTGCAAAAGCCGAAGTAGAGATGAACGAGGCCGATTTAACCCAAGCCGAAACAGCATTGGGTTATACGACTGTGAGCTCCCCTATCTCGGGATATATATCGGAACGTAACGTCGATATAGGAACACTTGTCGGCCCCGGCGGACAATCGTTATTGGCTACGGTCGTAAAGAGCGATACCGTTCGTGTCGATTTCAGTATGACCGGACTCGATTATTTGAAAAGCAAAGCCCGTAACGTTAATTTAGGGCAAAAAGACACGACCCGAACGTGGGAGCCTTACATTACTATTACTTTACCCGACAATTCGCCTTATCCTCAACGGGGAATAGTCGATTTTGCCGATCCACAAGTCGATCCTCAAACCGGTACATTCTCAGTAAGAGCCGAAATGCCCAACCCCGAACATATATTATTACCGGGGCAGTTCACCAAAGTAAGGTTACTGCTCGATGTTCGGGAAGCGGCAGTCGTAGTCCCCAATAAAGCAATCGCTATCGAAAAGGGGGGCGCTTACATATTCGTCGTAAGAGCCGATAGTATTGCAGAAAGGCGTATGGTCGAATTGGGACCGGAAGTAGGAAACAATGTCATTATCGAACGAGGTTTGGTTCCCCACGAAAATATAGTGGTCGAAGGATTTCATAAACTCACTCATGGAGATAAAGTTATCCCCTCGACTTATCGGGCAGAACAAGAAGACCATTCTAAAAACTAGTATGTTATGAAATCGGACTTCTTTATCGACAGACCCATATTTTCAATTGTTATTTCAATTGTTATCGTTATCGTCGGTGTATTAGGTCTTTTTTTACTCCCGATAGACCAGTACCCCCAAATTGTTCCTCCGGTAGTCAAAGTATCGGCCTCTTATCCGGGAGCTAGCGCACAGACGGTCACCCAAGCTGTCGCCACTCCCATCGAGCAGGAATTGAATGGTACGCCCGGCATGCTCTACATGGAATCAACGAACAGCAATTCAGGAAGTTTTTCGGCAACAATCACATTCGACATATCGACCGACCCGGATTTAGCTGCCGTTGAAATACAAAACCGCGTGAAACAGGCCGAAGCTCGTCTCCCGGCCGAAGTAGTACAAAACGGCATTTCCGTGGAAAAACAGGCTTCCAGTCGATTAATGACTGTCACTTTGCGCTCTAACGATCCGAAATTCGACGAAATATACCTCAGTAATTATGCCACGCTCAATGTGTTGGACATGTTGAGACGGGTCAAAGGAGTGGGTAGCGTATCGAATGTCGGTAGCCGTTATTACGCTATGCAGATATGGGTTCAACCCGACCGCTTGGCTAATCTGGGACTTACAGTGGACGATTTACAAAAGGCATTGAAAGACCAGAATCGGGAATCGGCCGCCGGAGTATTGGGCCAGCAACCGATTTCCGACATCGATATAACGACTCCTATCATAGCACAAGGGCGATTATCTTCCGTAGGAGAATTTGAGGACATTGTCATACGGGCTAATCCCGACGGTTCTTTGATTCGTTTGCGCGATGTCGCTCGCATCTCTCTCGAAGCACAATCTTACAACACGGAAAGCGGAATAAACGGAGGTAATGCGGCCGTGCTTAATATCAACATGCTACCGGGAGCCAACGCAATGGAGGTTGCTGAATCTGTGAAGAAAGAGATGGAGGAGATTAGTCGTAACTTCCCGGAGGGTATTACTTATGAAATTCCCTTCGATATGACCTCTTATATTTCCCAATCCATAAACGAGGTTTACCATACGCTTTTCGAAGCCCTGATTTTGGTTATCTTGGTTGTATTTCTCTCGCTACAAAATTGGAGAGCTACACTTATCCCGGTTATAGCTGTACCTATTTCGTTGATAGGAACATTCGGAATCATGCTTGCGTTCGGATTCTCGCTCAATATGATGACCCTTTTAGGTTTAATCCTTGCTATCGGAATCGTGGTCGACGATGCCATAGTCGTAGTCGAGAATGTAGAGCGAATCATGAATGAGGAACATCTTAGTCCCTACGAAGCTACCAAAAAAGCCATGCAAGGATTGGGTAGTGCCATTATCGCTACCTCGTTGGTGTTATGTGCCGTATTCGTCCCGGTCAGCTTTTTGACCGGTATTACAGGTCAATTGTACCGACAATTCACGATTACTATTGCCGTTTCGGTCCTTATTTCGACATTAGTCGCACTAACTTTGAGTCCCGCCATGTGTGCTTTACTGCTCAAACCGGATTCAGGAAAAAAGAAAAACAAACTTTTTCGTTACATAAACTTATGGTTAGCACGAGGCAATAGACTTTACGAGAAACTCATTCGAAAAGGATTGAAGCATGCTCGCAGAGTAGTAGCGGCTTTCGGTATATCTCTGATAGCGATATGGGTTCTTAACGAAATAGTTCCTCAAAGTTTTATGCCACAGGAAGATCAAGGGTATTTTACCGTTGAGTTAGAATTACCGGAAGGCGCTACATTGGAAAGGACACGCCATATAACCGAACGAGCCATGAACTATTTAATGTCTCGTGAAGACGTAGAGTATGTACTCAATGTGACAGGATCTAGTCCCCGTGTCGGTACGAACCAATCTCGAAGTCAATTAACGGTTATTCTAAAACCCTGGGAAGATCGCAAATCGTCGAATCTCCGAGATATTATGGAGGAAATTCGTGAAGAATTAAAAAAATATCCCGAAAGTAAAGTTTATTTGAGTACTCCACCCGTTATTCCGGGATTAGGTAGTTCGGGCGGTTTCGAAATGGTGCTCGAAGCACGAAGCGATGCGAGTTATGCCGATTTACAACGAGCCGCCGACACATTACTTTATCATGCCTCTCAACGAAAAGAGATAAGCGGTTTATCGTCTTCTATTCAAAACGATATACCTCAGCTTTATTTTGATGTAGATCGGGACAAGGCCCAAATGCTCGGAGTAAAAATAGCTGATATTTTTTCAACGCTCAAAACATTTACGGGGTCGATCTATGTGAACGATTTCAATATGTTCAACAGAATCTACCGTGTATATATCCAAGCCGAAGCACCGTATAGAGCACATAAAGATAATTTGGGTCTCTTCTTCGTCAAAGGAAGCAATAACGCCATGATACCTATTACCGCTCTTGGTACAACCTCGTATACAACAGGTCCGGGGACTATTCGTCGGTTCAATATGTTCACCTCCACAACCATATCGGGAGAAGCGGCCCCGGGTTATAGTTCGGGACAAGCAATGGCTATACTCGAAGAAATAGCAAGCAAGCATTTGCCTAAAAACATTGGCATCGAATGGAGCGGGCTTTCCTATCAGGAAAAACATGTAAGTGGTCAGACAGCCTACATATTGGCCTTAGCATTACTTTTTGTCTTCTTATTCCTTGCAGCTCAATACGAAAGTTGGTCTATCCCAATAGCAGTTATATTATCTCTTCCGATAGCAGGAGTCGGAGCCTATTTAGGAAACTGGATATGCGGCCTTGAAAATAATATTTATTTCCAAATCGGCTTGGTTATGTTGGTGGGATTAGTCGCTAAAAATGCAATTCTTATCGTAGAATTTGCCAAAGACGAAGTCGAGAAAGGAAATAATGCAGTGGATGCTGTAATCAAAGCCGCACACTTACGATTCCGACCTATCGTAATGACCTCTTTGGCCTTTATTTTAGGTATGTTACCACTTGTCTTTGCCAGCGGTCCGGGATCGGCCAGTCGTCAAGGTATCGGTACAGGCGTATTTTTCGGTATGATTGTGGCAATTACCGTAGGTATTATTTTTGTTCCCCTTCTTTTCGTATGGGTTTACAAGTTAAAATCTAAAATAATGAAACGATGAAACAGATGAAAGTTTCCATATATATATTGGTGACAGCATTCATTTTAAGTAGTTGTTCTATACAAAAACGCTGTCAGGCTCCCGAACTGAATTTACCAGATGAAATTATTGCGGGAGAAAACGATACATTAACCATTGCCGATATGTCATGGTGGGAGCTCTATTCCGATTCGACTCTTAGCAAATTAATTAAAAAGACGTTAAGAAATAATCGGAATATGCAGGCCGCAGAAGCTCATATCAAGCAAATGGAAGAATTATACCGCGTGAGTAAAGCATCTCGTTGGCCGACTATCGGAGCTCAACTTTTCGTCGATCACGAAACCAATGATTATTACGGTGAAAAGTTCTCAAAAAGCCCCGAATTTAGTCTTAAAGCCTCATTAGGTTGGGAAATAGACCTATGGGGGAGCCTACGTTGGGGAAAAAGAAAGGGTGCGGCGGAGTACTTAGCCTCCGTGGAAGCTGCACGAGCTATGCAAATGACCCTAATTGCCGAAACAGCGATCGCCTATTTCGAATTAGTCGCATTGGATCAAGAACTTGAAATTGTTTTACAAACCGTAAAGACTCGTGAAGAAAGTGTCAACCAAGCCCGATTACGATTCGAGGGTGGACTCACTTCCGAAACAGCTTATCAGCAGGCGCAAGTAGAATTGGCCAGCGCTTCGGCTCTTATCCCCGAATTGGAGCAAAAAATCGCATTGAAAGAAAATCAAATTGCGGTATTAGCCGGAGAATATCCATCGAAAGTGGAACGAGGAGAATTCGACTTAAATGTAACTTGGCCCGAAAATATACCTATCGGGCTTCCCTCTACCCTACTGCAACGAAGGCCCGATGTGCGTCAAGCAGAGCAACAGCTACAAGCCGCTATGGCAGCGGTAGGAATTGCATATGCCGATCGGTTTCCACGATTAACTATAAGTTTAGTCGGAGGGCTTGAAAACGATGAACTAAAAGGATTTTTCGAATCTCCATTCTCCTATGTATCTGGCAATCTCGTAGCTCCTTTATTAACCTTTGGAAAGAAGAAAGCCCAATATAAAGCGTCATTGGCAGCCTATGACGAAAAACGTTTCGCCTATGAACAAAAGGTTCTTGAAGTTTTCCGAGAAGTAAATGATGCCGTGATAACTTATCAGAAAAAAAGGCGAACATCGGAACTTCAACTCAATCTTTTTGAAGCAGCTCAAAAGTATGTAGATCTAGCACAGTTACAGTATTTCAACGGAGTTATTCGTTACATCGATGTTTTAGATGCCCATCGTAAATTTTTCGATGCTCAAATAGGTTTGAGCAATGCTGTAAGAGACGAATATCTTGCTATGGTAAATTTATATAAAGTATTAGGTGGAGGCTGGGAAACAAGCCCAATTTAAGCGAGCGAATTTTTCTATAAAAATAGAGCCCGGGGATTATAAAACTCCAGGCTCTATTTTATTTATGGCCTTTTATCTCAGCAAAGTTTGCGTGCCCCATCGGCAATCACGACATCATAAACTTTGGGAAGACGACCGAATTTTGTCTTATATTCTGCTTTGGCTTTTTCCACGAACGCATCATACAATTCGTCCTTAACTAAGTTTATCGTACAACCGCCAAATCCACCTCCCATCACACGAGAGCCGGTCACACCACACTCTTTGGCAATATCATTCAGGAAATCGAGTTCTTCACAACTTACCTCATATAATTTACTCATTCCATGATGAGTCTCATACATCTTCTGCCCTACTGTCTCATAATCTCCTTGTTCAAGAGCATCGCATACGTCAAGGACTCGTTGCACTTCACCGATCACATATTCTGCACGCATATAATCCTCGGCAGACACCTCTTCTTTTACCTCGTCTAACATAGACATATTGGCATCTCTCAGGAACTCTACATGCGGGTGTTTCTTTTGTATGGCGGCAACCACATTCTCGCACGATTTGCGTCGATCGTTATAAGCGGAAGATGCCAACTCGTGCTTTACGACAGAATCGAGCAATACGAGTCGGTAACCTTCGGGCTTGAACGGGAAGTATTGATATTCCAACGAACGGCAATCCAGTCGTATCAGATGACCGGCTTTACCGAACACCGAAGCAAATTGGTCCATAATACCGCAATTTACACCACAATAGTTATGCTCGGTAGCCTGTCCGATTTTAGCCAATTCGAATTTGTCGATGCCACAGTTGAACATATCGTTCAAAGCGAAAGCATAAGTACTCTCCAATGCAGCCGACGAAGACATACCTGCCCCCAGAGGAACATCGCCGGCAAATGCTGTATTAAATCCGGCTATTTTACCGCCTCGTTTAATAATCTCGCGGCACACACCGAATATATAACGAGCCCAGCTGGCACGGGGAGCGTCTTCCTCGTTCAATCCAAACTCTACATAATCTTTTAAATCTATCGAATATGCGCGGACTTTATCCGTCCCATTAATTTTAAGTTCTGCAACCATTCCTTTATCGATAGCTCCCGGAAATACAAATCCACCATTGTAATCTGTATGCTCTCCTATTAAGTTTATACGACCGGGAGAGGCATATACCGACCCGGTAGAGCCATCAAAATGTTTGATAAAACGACTTCTTACAAATTCTATATCCATAATACTAAATTAAATAATTGTATAACTTATATGATTATTTCTCTCGAACCGAAAATTTAAACTGTGTATGACTTTCGAATTTTTCATGAGGGCGTAAGATAACAGAAGGATAATTTTCATGATTAGGACTATCTGGAAAATGTTGAGTTTCGAGACAGATAGCAGCTCTCATCGGATACCGTTTCCCATTTTTCCCGATAAAATTTCCTGTCATCCAATTGGCTGTATAAAGCTGTACACCGGGCTCTGTCGTAAAGACGTCCATCACGATCCCGGTTTTGGGCGAAACACACTCTGCACAAAATGAAAATTCACCGCTCCGCTTCTTATTCAAAATATAAGTATGATCGTAACCTTTTCCATAAACCAGTTGTTCAAACGGCTCGTTTATACGGCTACCGACTTCATAAAGTTTACGAAAATCCATCGGGGTTCCCTCTACCGCCGACTTCTCTCCGTAAGGTATAGCCGTATCATCGGTTGGTAAATAGTAATCGGCATCAATGCATAACAGATGATCACCGATGTAAGGATCTCCCGCACCCGACAAATTAAAATACGAATGGTTTGTCAGATTAACGATGGTAGGTTTATCGGTTTCTGCATAGTAAGTTATATCAACGGCATTATCGTCAGTTAATTTAAATATGACCTTCACTTGCAGATTTCCGGGAAACCCTTCTTCACCATCAAGAGACAATCGGGAAAATTCTATTGTTTGTTTATCCAATTGATTGGCATCCCAAACATGGAAGTTGAATCCTTTTACCCCTCCATGCAGGCTGTTAGGCCCATTGTTTATCGCTAATTTATCATACAAAACTCCATCGATCGTGAATTTCCCTTTTGCAATACGATTGGCATATCTACCACAAGTCGCTCCAAAATAAGGTTCCTCCGATGTAAGGTATTCCTGTATGTTATTATGCCCCGTAACCACGTCTATCATCGTCCCATTTTTATCGGGAACCATTAACGAAACGATACGAGCGCCATAATTAGTTAGGGTCAATTCGCACCCGTTTTTATTAACCAAGATATAGAGACCGGTTTGTTTACCATCGACTAAGCCTTGAAAATGTGTTGGATTCAATCCTGAAAGAGTCATATCCATATTCTTCTTTTTAAGGTTAACTAAATTTGTTGATTGTGTAAAGTTAACGTTATCTTTTTTTCTTCCAAAGATTTTTTTATGGTTTTGCATAAAATTATCAGAGAAGAAAAATTTTAACAGATTTTTTCACTACATATCCATTCTTTCGATTCACATCTGCATATCGAGCGATCCATAAACCCCGTGACGTAAACCTGTATCTGATTAAACATACTTATTGAAGTTTGCTCCCCTCATTTTTCCTTCGTTCTTAACACCTCTCATAGACTTGCACACAACCTCTAAATATCCCGGCTCTTATTCGTAAAATCCAGCCCGGTGCTTCGTCGAAACTTTGCCGGTCTGGATTTTTCCTATGTATTCGATAAATCCCGTAGACGAGAGCCTATTCTTTTATCCTCCATTATTATCTTATATTAATAATCTTATGGGTTTGAAGTGAAAGCCTCCATCGGGGGTGGCTCTTAATGTATCCGATAGCTGCGGTAAGATTGTTTTCATTTTTTATCTCATCATTGACATCACAAGGTTGCAAGCTACAAAAACACTCATAAGCTGTGGCGATTTTTTCATACGGTTCCATATCTTGTCCCTGATAAACGACTTTGATTTCATTCATACGCTGTATTTTCACAGGAATCGTTTTAGGAGAGCAAGTAATCCAATCGATCGACCGTTCCAAATCGGTATCTAATGCGATTGATCCGTTGGTTTCGATTTGGACAAATTTCCCGACTTCATGCAATCGGTCGACAAGCGAATGCGTAAGTTGTAAAGTGGGTTCCCCTCCTGTAATAACTACATGTTTCGCAGGATAATCAGAAATAGCCTTTACAATCTCTTCTTCTGTAAAAATAGTATAATCCTCATGTTTTGTATCACAGAAATCACAATGCAAATTACACCCCGCTAACCTCACAAAAATCGCAGCCGTACCTGTAAACACACCTTCACCCTGTAATGAGTAAAAAATTTCATTTACTTTCATCTGTCAATATTTTCATTTTCAAAATCGTCGATTTCGTAAATAGCCGTATTTCCACCACTTTCTTGAACTTTGGTTTTATAACATTCGGGAATCTGATCCGTAATCCATTTCGCTATGTTTTCGGCGGTCGGATTAAAAGGCAGCAATTCATTCAGATTCCCATGATCAAGATAGCCATGGATCTTATCTTTAATGTGTTTAAAGTCACAGACCATACCGTCTTGATTCAGTTCTTTCGCTTTACAATAAACCGTAATAATCCAGTTATGGCCATGTAATTTTTCACATTTACTTTCATATGAAAGGTGCAAAGAATGCGCGCCTGCAATTTCCATTGTCTTAGCTACGTAATACATTATAACTTAACCGTTTTATTCGTTATTAATCCTCGTATTCTGTCTGATCCTCAATCCCGGCATCCCGAAGAGCCTCTTTGCGTTCTACACAAGTACCGCATTTCCCGCAATGTTTCTCCCCTCCTTTGTAACAAGACCACGTTTCAGCATAGTTCAAATTCAACTTTTTCCCCCGACTGGCAATTTCTGTTTTTGAAATATCGGTATAGGGAGCAAAGACACCTATATTCTCATAAGTTCCCGAACGCATAGCTTTATCCATAGCTTGGATAAACTCCGATCGACAATCGGGATAAATAGCGTGGTCTCCACCATGATTAGCAATGAGAACTTGTTTCAAGCCATTGCTTTCTGCGATACCGCAAGCAATTGATAACATAATGCCATTCCGAAACGGGACAACCGTACTTTTCATATTTTCATCGGCATAATGTCCCTCCGGTACAGAGTCGCTACCGTCCAACAACGAACTTCTGAAATATTCTTTCATAAACGCAAGAGGTATTACTATATGTTTTATTTTTAACCGCTCGCAATGAATACGAGCAAACGGTATTTCTTTATGATTATGATTAGCTCCATAATCAAAAGAAACGGCTAATGCTATGCGGTCGGCATACTCATACAACAAAGTAATACTATCCATACCGCCAGATACTACGATCAACGAATCTTTCATATTTTCTATTCTTATATTCGATTGCAAAGATAATGAAAGGTAAGAGTAGGATAAAACGGACAAGTTCGTTTTTCGTACCTATTTTTGTATTTCTCACAAAGGGGGGGGACGTGCAAAGCCAGAGTTGAAACACGCTTTATTTAATTATTCAATGCAACCTATCTTTACAGGTTGTAAAGATAAATTAAATCCATATTCCTCTTATAGGATTTCTTGCGCAAGCCATTAAAAAAATCGCTATCTTTGTAGATACGAAGATGGGATTCGGTTCGGCATAGTCAAATCGGAAATGAATTTTCCGTTTGTCTCTGCGCTCACCTTTTATTATCTTTGCCAAAAGTAAAGATAAAATTGAATATCGCAATGAAAGCAAAAACACGTGTTCGCATTATCTTTTTTTGTCTAACCGTCTCTGCCATAGGCCTCCCTTTAATATTGATTAGCACCCCTTCTATCCATCAGCATTTCGAGCCTGAAAATATAGCCATATCTTTCGTCGAAAATCTATCCAACGCTAACTTCCAAGAAGCTAAAAAGCTATCGACTCCCGAGTCGGCCGAAACACTATATTTGTTTGAGACCTTAGTCGGGAATCAATCCGATGAATTAAAAAACACACCCACTCATTTCAATATTTCTTATTCTGAGATGAATACTTCACAAGATACCCTGTTCGTACAAGGGAAATTATTTTTCTCACATAAACACAAACTCATACGAAAAATTAATCTTACTTTGGTTAACCGTAGAGGAAGCTGGTTGGTCGATTGTCGTGACAATACTATTTTCTGATATTCACGGAACGAATCGAACCAACAGAACCATACCGCTGTTAAAATCATATTCATCTTATTAAATTTCAAGACATGAACAAATTTCAAGATATTATCGCAGGTGATACCCCGGTTCTAGTAGACTTTTTTGCAGAATGGTGTGGTCCCTGTAAAATGATGAAACCAGTCCTTGAAGAATTGAAAAAGAAAATAGGGAATAAAATCATTATACTAAAAATAGATATCGATAAAAATATTTCCTTGTCTTCGGAATATAGAATACAGTCAGTCCCTACCCTTGTACTATGGAAACAAGGTGAAATCATTTGGCGACAATCTGGCGCCCTGTCGTTAAACGAATTAGAACAAATTCTATCGTCTTATATACGATAGTTTCATAAGATTGACGCTTTTTTATACGATCTAAACAACTGAATACGAAAACAGGTTATACTTCGATATACCCAACTAAACTTGTTTCTGATCCAATCTTATATTATCTTTTGATAAAAGACTACGGTTCGAAAAGAAAAACGAACTTATTCGTTTTATCTTTCTCTTGCCTTGCACTATCTTTGCAAAAATGCGAAAACAGGCGGCACTCGGCATAACCAAATAAATTTGTTTCTGCCCTCGTTTGCACTATCTTTGCAGCGCATTAAAAAGAAACTATGAGATCGAATCTGTATCTGAAACTATTCATATCATTTTTTAAAATAGGTGCGTTCACATTCGGAGGCGGTTGGGCTATGATACCTCTCATTGAAAGAGAAGTCGTGGATAAACAAAACTGGATTAAACGGGAAGATTTTGTCGACGCACTTGCCATTGCACAATCATTACCCGGAGTTTTGGCGGTGAATATATCCATATTGATCGGGAACAAATTGCGAGGATTAAAAGGTTGTCTCACGGCGACACTCGGTACAATTCTACCCTCTTTTCTAATCATCTTGGCTATTGCAATCTGGTTTGTTCAAACGTATGACAATCCGGTAGTCGAGCGTATATTCAAGGGTATAAGACCAGCAGTGGTCGCACTCATCGTGTCTCCGGTATTCAGTACGGCTAAAACAGCACGTATCAATATTAAAACGGTTATTATTCCCATTATAGTGGCATTATCAATCTGGTTAGGAGGGGTTTCCCCCATTTGGTTCGTCTTGTTAGGAGCTATCGGTGGAATACTTTACTGCAATCATGTCATCGCCAGTTCAAAACAAAAGAGTAATAAAGAAGAAAAATAGCCATGTGGATCGTATATCTCAACTTATTTTGGGCCTACCTAAAAATCGGGCTATTCGGTTTTGGGGGCGGATACGCCATGCTCTCTCTCATTCAACACGAAGCGGTAGAAGTCGTTCATTATGGCGAAAGCCAACCGTGGCTTACCCCGACCGAATTTACCGATATCGTAGCTATTTCTCAAATGACTCCCGGTCCCATAGGAATAAACAGTGCTACTTATGTAGGATATGTAGCTGCCGGTAATAGTATTTGGGGGTCGATAATCGCCACGTTCGCCGTATGTTTGCCGTCTTTCATTTTAGTCTTATTAGTGAGCCGTTTTATACTTAAACATAAAGATAACATTACTATCAAAAGCATATTTTCCGGACTTCGTCCTGTGGTTGTCGGTCTGATAGCTTCTGCCGCACTCCTCCTCATGAATAAGGAAAACTTTCCAGACTATACAATAAGTATCGGTATTGCAGTAATCTCATTTGTTCTGGTACACTATGCGAAAATACACCCCATACTCGTTATCGTATTGGCTGGTATTTCAGGATATGCCTTATACTAAATATGAAATATGAATTATGAATTACGAAGAAACATTGGAATATTTATATAAACAACTACCCGTTTTTCAACAAATAGGAAGTGCCGCTTATAAACCGGGACTGCAAAATACCGAAGCGCTGGACAAATATTTCGGATATCCCCATCGAAAGTTTCACACCATACATGTTGCCGGGACCAACGGCAAGGGATCGGTATCGCATCTATTAGCCGCTATTCTGCAATTAAACGGATATAAAACTGGATTATATACCTCTCCGCATCTTATCGATTTCAGAGAACGTATCCGCATCAATGGAAAAATGATTTCCAAAGAAGATGTTATTCAATTTGCAGAGAAACACCTTGCATCTACACTCCATATCCAACCATCATTTTTCGAACTCACCATGATGATGGCGTTTAACTACTTTGCCGAAAATCAAGTAGATGTCGCTGTTATCGAAGTCGGATTAGGCGGAAGATTGGACAGTACAAATATCATTACTCCTGATTTATGTGTCATTACCAATATCAGCTATGACCATGTGCAAATGCTCGGAGACACCCTGCCGAAAATAGCCCGAGAAAAAGCAGGTATTATAAAATCCGGAATACCGGTCGTGATCGGTGAAGCTCAGGGAGAGGTGAAGCAAGTATTCATCGATCGAGCGAAAGAGATAAAAGCCCCCATTATATTCGCAGAGGGACAAATTCATTTCCGGTCGACCCAACGGAATGACAAAGGTTGGGAATTCGATTCTCCCGAATTTCCGCACCTTTTCGGGGAGTTAAGCGGGCTATGTCAGGAGAAAAATGCAGCTACCGTTCTGACAGCAGTCGGCCAATTACGAAATTTAGGATACAATATCTCCCACCAATCGGTCTATGATGCTTTCGCCCATGTCACCAGTCTTACCGGTTTAATGGGGCGATGGCAACAATTGGAATCGTCTCCCCGACTAATTTGCGACACCGGGCACAACACCGGAGGCATACAATATATAGTTCGACAGTTGCAAAACGAATCTTATCAAAACTTGCGTATTATCATCGGTATGGTCAATGACAAAGACATTTCGGGAGTTTTGGCTATGCTCCCCCAAAATGCCGTTTACTATTTCACCCGGGCCTCGATACCTCGCGCTTTACCCGAGGAAAGACTGTACGAATTAGCAATAAAAGCAGGATTGACAGGGAAGTGTTATCCGTCGGTTCAACAAGCTGTGGAAGCGGCGAAAAAAGAAAGCCGCCCCGATGATCTGATCTTCGTAGGCGGCAGTACATTCATCGTGGCCGACTTGCTAAAAACTATGCTTTCACAGCAATAACCTCTATTTCGACTAATGCTTGTTTCGGTAATTCTTTAACTGCAAACGCCGACCGAGACGGAAATACGGACCCGAACTGCTCGGCATATATTTCGTTCATTTCTCCGAAAAGAGACATATCGGCCAACAGCACGGTCGTCTTTACGATATGTTCGACCGAATAACCGGCCTCCGCCAAAATAGCTTTAATGTTCGCAAACGATTGACGAGTTTGAGCTTTGATGCCCTCAGGCATTATTCCGGTTTTGGGATCGATGGGCAATTGACCCGAAAGGAAAATCATATTTCCGGTTTCAACAGCTTGACTATAAGGTCCGATAGCAGCCGGAGCAGATGTCGTAGAAATTACTTTTTTCATATCACTCATTATTATTTAATTTATGGGAAAGCACTCGGCTTTCTTCTATTTTCAAATCTTTCAATGCAATACTATCACCCTTCTCTTCCATAAGCCTACGGGTATCTATTATAGCCGCCCATTCCTTTGGGAAATCGGCTTTTAAATTACAGATAAAATCCTCGTCTCCTTCTCTGTCGATGGCTCGCAATAAATAGCCCAAAGTCAATCGGCTGATGTCTACCGCCGGTTGATATGCAGGAACCCTCTCTTCTTCCGACAATGTCTGCGAAATAATATTCACCCGTTCCAATTCATCGACGGTACGCTCTACCAACTGTATGGGAATAGCATAACGTCTCGATATCTGTCCTTTGGTCATCGGCGGAAGTCCCTCCTTGAACCGATGGACAATAACTGTGGCTATGACTAATATAATATAATCGGAATACCGACGAGATATATCGTTGGTCTCTTTTTCGAAATTGAAATTTACTACATTTTGAGATGAGTAAGTCAACACAGCACCAAACAGACAAATCAACCATGAAAATTGCATCCAAATGAGCAACAACGGCAAAAATGCGAAACTCCCGTAAATAGCATTATATTTCGATACCCAAATTTGGCCCGAAATATATATAAATTGAAAAATCTGAAATACCGTACCACAAATAAGCCCAGAAATAAACGCATATTTGAACTTAACCTTTGTATTGGGTATAAAAATATAAATAGCGGTAAAGAACAAAGCGGTAAGTATATATGGAGCTAATCGAAAGACCCAACGCAGCAAAGGGCTCATAAAATCGAATAGAACCGAAGAACTGAGCATGGTTGACATAAACAAAGAAAATCCGCTCGATGCAACCATCAAAATAGGCAAAATCAAAAACATCGAGGTATAATCGGTAACCTTACGATAAAACGATCGACCGCCTTGTACCTGCCAAATATCATTGAATGCTTTCTCTATATTGGATAACAAACTTATCAAAGTCCACAAAAGGAAACAAAGGCCTATCCCCACGAATACTCCACCTTTCATCTGATCGAGATACTGGTCGACGAACCCTAACATATATTCCAATGCATTGCGTTGCGCCGGGAAATAATCGAACAACTGACTTTGTATAATATGTTGGAATCCGAATCCCTTACAAATAGCAAATAACATAGCCAACGCAGGCACGATTGCCAAAATCGTACTAAACGTCAAAGCGGAAGCCTTTTCCTGCAACTTTTCATTTAAGAAACAGCGTACCGACAAGTTCAATGTTTTAAGAATATGAATATGGAGCTTATACTCGGTCACATGCCATATATCGACCGAGACAAACTGCCATAACCGTTTTATCAAAAGGCTGGCGCGGGCAAAAAAAGAGGGCTTGTTTTTACGCTGAACCATAGAATATATCGTACAGAAAACTTCTACAAAAAAATACAGCAGGCCTGTAAGCCGGGTTATGTACTCTCGAAAGAGTGTCTGTCATTTATCTCGACCTTGTGTCACCACAAGGCTCTAGCGGTTTACCCCCCGGCATCGGGCGAGCAACCCTACAACGCCGGTATACATAACCTTACAACCCATAAGACGTACGGCATTCTACATTACTGTAAAACCCGGTGAGCTCTTACCTCACCTTTTCACCCTTACTGCTTTCGCAGCGGTTATTTTCTGTTACGCTACTCCACTCTCGCGAATGGCTTCCCGTTAGGAAATATGGTGCTCTATGTTGCCCGGACTTTCCTCTCGCATCATACGAGCGACAGACCGTCCTGCTGTACGTTACAAAGATACGATAAAAATGGCAAAGACAGAATACTGTCAGTATGATTTTTAATCTTGTAAATTTTAACGGACAATATGACATGCCTAAGTATATAAAAATGATTCTCATGACAGTCATCTGCGTTAACCCCTGTTAAGTAGCTATCCTGCTTATTAAAAGAGCTTAAAAAGAAGATGCAGGGGTTTCAACGGCACGATAAATGTATTAAATTTAACGTCTGAAAAACTTAAATACAAGATAATATTAACATTTAAAGCTAATAGATTATGAATTCTTACGGAAAAAAATTGATGGGCATCGCCTTAATTGCAGCTCTGAACTCCGGAATTACAATCGGCGCATTTAGTATATTGAATAAGTCGGCCGATTCAAAAATACAAGATCAATCGCTCGACAGTGGATATGCACAGCCGACTCGCTTTACAAGAGTAATCAATCGACCGGCTGTTGAAACAGATTTCACCACAGCCGCCGAAAACACGGTTAATGCCGTCGTTAGTATAAAATCGATTTCTACACCCAAACAAAGTCAATTAGGCGGTTTTAGCGATCCGTTTTTCGAATATTTCTTTGGACAAGGAGGGCGCAATATACAACCTCAGCCTCGTGCTGGATTGGGGTCGGGAGTAATTATTACCCCCGATGGATATATTGTAACCAATAATCACGTAGTAGAAGGAGCCGATAAATTGGATATAACCCTGAATGACAATAGGACTTTCAATGGTCGTGTAATAGGAACCGATCCTTCTACCGATTTGGCATTGATAAAAATAGATGCCAAAGATCTCCCCATCGTCAAATTTGGCGATTCCGATAATTTGAAAGTCGGAGAATGGGTATTGGCGGTAGGAAATCCGTTAGGATTGACATCGACGGTTACTGCTGGTATCGTAAGTGCCAAAGCTCGTAGCATAAGCGCACTCAACCCTCGTAGCCAAAAAATGGGTATAGAGGCGTTTATCCAGACCGATGCAGCTGTAAATCCGGGAAATAGCGGTGGAGCATTGGTAAATACAGCAGGTGAATTAGTGGGTATCAATACAGCCATTTACTCCGAAACAGGAAGTTACGCCGGCTATTCATTCGCTATTCCCACTTCCATAGTAAGTAAAGTAATTGCCGATTTGAAAGAATATGGTACCGTACAAAGAGCCGTATTGGGTATAGGGTATAGAGAAATAGACTCCGAATTGGCCAAAGAAGAAAATCTTGAAGTACAAGAAGGAATATACGTCGGTGAAGTATACAATCGCAGCGCTGCGATGGAAGCAGGAATAAAAGAAGGTGATGTTATAACCTCTATTAATGGCGTAAAGATTAAAAATGGAGCTATGCTTTCCGAACAATTGAGTAAATATCGTCCCGGAGATAAAATAAAAATAGGGTTGTTACGAGGAAAAGAATCCAAAACTGTATCCCTGACATTAAAAAATAGTCAAGGCAATACCGAGATAACCAAGATTGCCGGAATGGATTCTTTGGGAGCTGGATTCAAAGAATTAGATACCAAGAGTTTGAGAGAGATGAATATCCGATATGGAGTGCAGGTCATTGGATTGAAAAACGGTAAATTCAAAGCGGCCGGTATGCGAGAAGGATTTGTCATTCTTGAAATCAATAACACCCCGATGAAGTCGGTTAGTGACTTGGAATCCATGTACGACTCTATTGTAAAATCAAATCAAAATCAAAAAGTTATGTTCATTACGGGTATTTATCCGAATGGAAAAATGATGTATTATGCAGTAGATTTGGCCGATTAAATCTTTTTGGAATATGACCCCTAAACAAGGGTCATATTCCAAATTAAAAGATAATTATTAAATATAGCACAACAAACACAACAGAACAAATATTCAAACGTTATAATAATAAATACGAAAAAGGCAGGAGCAGTAAAATGGTATTTTTGTAGATTCACGTTCAAAATTAAACATTTTTTACAGCTCCATTAACAATAAATATAGTATATTTGCAGTCCTAAAATCTCAATATTGCAAGATGAGACAATTAAAAATTACAAAATCGATTACGAACAGGGAGAGCGCTTCTCTTGACAAGTACCTACAAGAAATCGGACGCGAAGACTTGATTACGGTAGAAGAGGAAGTAGAACTTGCCCAACGCATTAAAAAAGGCGATCATGCAGCACTGGAAAAGTTGACACGAGCCAATTTGCGTTTTGTCGTTTCGGTTGCCAAACAATACCAAAATCAAGGGTTAAGTCTCCCGGACTTAATCAATGAAGGAAATTTGGGTTTAATTAAAGCTGCCGAAAAATTTGACGAAACGAGAGGCTTCAAGTTCATTTCCTATGCAGTGTGGTGGATTCGTCAATCTATTCTTCAAGCTCTAGCCGAGCAATCGAGAATCGTTCGTTTGCCATTAAATCAAGTAGGATCTCTCAATAAGATCAGTAAAGCTCTTTCTAAATTCGAGCAAGAAAACGAACGTCGTCCCTCTCCCGAAGAGCTCGCAGAAGAATTGGATATACCGGTAGATAAAATCTCCGATACATTAAAAGTGTCGGGACGGCATATTTCGGTAGATGCCCCTTTTGTTGAAGGAGAAGATAATAGTCTGCTCGACGTATTGGTTAATGACGATTCCCCCATAGCAGATAGGTCGTTAATTAACGAGTCTCTCTCGAAAGAAATCGATCGCGCACTTAAACAACTTACTCCTCGCGAAAGCGAAATCATTAAAATGTTTTTTGGAATCGGCTGTCAAGAAATGACTCTCGAAGAAATTGGAGACAAGTTCGGATTAACCCGAGAAAGAGTTCGACAAATAAAAGAAAAAGCCATCAGAAGACTCAGGACTGCTTCGAGGAGTAAACTGTTAAAAACTTATTTAGGGTAACCTTATTGGATTGTCTGCCCCAATGGCAGGAAAAACCGACCTGCACCTCAGGTTGGTTTTTTATTTTAAATACCTCTTCATTTATTTTTTCAGTCGTTCGATTGCTCAATCGCAATAAAAAATTTACCTTCGTCCTCAACAAATAATAAAATCATGGCTAAATACCTATATCAGATATTGTTAATATCAACTCTATGCCTTTTTTTACAAAATACATCGGCACAAGAATCGACCACAGGTTTTGAAAACGGGAACAATCAATACGTCATGCGCGAAAGCAACTTGTCGGATATGAGCAAAGATAAAAAAATCAAACCTGTTACATTTGGAGTTGAAGCAGGAGCATCCATCGATATGTCGGGGAATGACTTTTCTTCTTTCGATTTAGATTTATTCGCAGGCTACCGGTCCCACACCATCAAATGCTTTGGTTTAGGAATAGGTCTTCACAGTTCATTTTCCAACAATCGATACTACCTCCCTATTTATGCACTTTTCCGTTGTAATTTGCTAAGCAACAAATCTCTTCTTTTTGTTGATTTCAGAGCGGGTTATTCTACCAATCAAATGTACAAAGGAGAAAATCAAGGTGGCTTTTTTGGTTCTGCCGGATTAGGTATGAACCTATCTGTAAGTAAAAAATTCGGGTCTCATATTCTTATCGGATATAATTTTTATCAAATATCTCCATTTACCGATGAAAAAGGAACTTTCCAAGATATGAACGGATGCCATCTCGTATCTATCCGATTAGGAATAAGCTTCTAATAACGTGAGTTATTAATTACAAATAAATATATTTTTAGCAATAAAAATTACAGATTATAGATTTAAATAAGAAAAATACGATATTTTATTTTGTTTTCTCAAAACAATAACTACCTTTGCACAAGAAACAAAATAATTCAATAATGATAATAGAATTGCTAAACAGCCTAATTATTGATCTTCTATCGAATGTAACAGAATAGAAGTGAGATATAGTGCCTAGCAATTTACGATACAAAAATTATAGCCTTTCTCACGAATACGTCGAGAAAGGCTTTTTACAATTTAATATAGCAATAACATGTCCGACAGATTATTTATCTTTGACACAACATTAAGAGACGGAGAACAAGTTCCCGGATGCCAACTCAACACAGTTGAAAAAATACAAGTAGCTAAGGCATTAGAGACACTTGGTGTCGACATCATAGAAGCCGGATTTCCTGTATCGAGTCCCGGAGACTTCGAATCGGTCGTCGAAATATCCAAAGCTGTAACATGGCCCACGATCTGTGCGCTTACCCGTGCTGTCGAAAACGATATAAAAGTTGCAGCCGAGGCTCTTCGATATGCCAAACATAAACGTATTCATACAGGCATTGGAACTTCGGACTATCACATTAAATATAAATTCAATTCGACTCGTGAAGAGATTGTAGAAAGAGCTGTGGCTGCTGTCAAATATGCGAAAAAATTTGTAGAAGACGTACAATTTTATGCTGAAGATGCAGGCCGTACCGATAATGAATATTTAGCCAGAGTAGTCGAAGCCGTCATCAAAGCAGGCGCTACGGTTATAAACATACCAGATACAACTGGATATTGTTTGCCGGACGAATTTGGGCAAAAAATATTATATCTCAAAGAACATGTCTCAGGAATCGATAACGTTACGATAGCCACTCATTGTCACAACGATTTGGGCATGGCAACGGCGAATACGATGGCTGGAATCCAAAACGGAGCCAGACAAGCCGAAGTTACGATAAACGGCATCGGTGAAAGAGCTGGAAATACAGCCCTTGAAGAAATAGCCATGATTTGCAAATGCCACCACAACTTACAGATAGAGACTAATATCAATACACAAAAGATTTACGGAATAAGCCGCATGGTCTCTAATCTCATGAACATGCCGGTACAACCGAATAAAGCAATCGTTGGCCGCAACGCATTCGCCCACTCGTCAGGAATCCACCAAGACGGTGTATTGAAGAATCGGGAAAGCTATGAAATCATAGATCCCAAAGACGTCGGAATTGACGAAAACTCTATCGTATTAACCGCAAGAAGTGGACGGGCTGCTTTGAAACATAGACTTCATTTATTAGGTATCGAATTGGAAAAAGATGCTTTGAACAAAGCTTATGATTCATTTCTTAAACTTGCCGATCGTAAAAAAGATATCAATGACGACGATATATTAATGTTGGTAGGGAAAGAGAGAACAGCCAATGCACGCATACAACTAGACTTCCTACAAGTAACTGCCGGAGTAGGAATAAAATCCGTTGCCAGCATCGGATTAGACATAGCCGGTGAAAAATTCGAAGCAGCAGCTTCGGGAAACGGACCGGTAGATGCCGCCATAAATGCTATACGATGCATCATTCACCGAAAAATGGTAGTCAAAGAATTTCTTATACAAGCTATCACCAAAGGCAGCGACGATGTAGGGAAAGTACATATGACTGTGACCTACAACGGAAACTCATACTACGGATTCTCGGCAAATACAGATATTGTCGCAGCCTCTGCCGAAGCCTTTATAGATGCTATTAATAAATTCATTATATAACGAAATCACATGAATACATTATTTGATAAAATATGGGATACCCACGTCGTAACCTCGGTGAAAGGAGGCCCCGATCAATTATATATAGACAGGCACTATTGCCACGAGGTTACCAGTCCTCAGGCTTTCAACGAACTAAGGGCTAGAAATTTGAAGGTTTTTCGACCGGAAAGAACAACTTGTTCTCCCGACCATAATATTCCTACGTTAAATCAAGATAAGCCTATTGCCGACCCGGTTTCCCGCAATCAAGTAGAGACACTCGCCACCAATGCTAGCGAGTTCGGTTTAGCTCATTATGGGCTGGGAAATGAAAGAAACGGAATCATTCACGTTATCGGACCGGAATATGGGTTGACTCAACCGGGAATGACCATCGTTTGCGGAGACAGCCACACTTCGACCCACGGGGCTTTTGGAGCCGTCGCTTTCGGTATCGGCACGAGTGAAGTTGCTATGGTATTGGCATCCCAATGTATTTTACAGCCCAAACCTAAAACAATGCGCATAAATATCGAAGGAAAACTTTCTCCCGGAGTCACAGCTAAAGACATCGCTTTATTTATCATTTCTCGAATGACGACAGGAGGAGCTACCGGATATTTTGTGGAATATGCAGGAGAAGCAATCCGCTCGCTCAGTATGGAAGAAAGAATGACAGTCTGTAACCTCAGTATCGAAATGGGAGCTCGCGGAGGTCTGATTGCTCCCGACGAAACGACATTCGGTTATATAAAGGATAAAGAATTCGCACCCAAGGGAAAAGATTGGGACAAAGCCCTCGCCTATTGGAAAACTCTATATAGCGATAAAGATGCTACATTCGATAAGGAAGTGACATTTAATGCGGCAGAAATCTCCCCTCGCATTACCTATGGGACAAATCCCGGAATGGGAATCGCTATCGACGAAAGAATACCATTGGAAGAATCGATTGAAGACAGTGGAAAAATTTCGTTTCGCCGGGCATTGAGTTACATGGGTTTCTCTGCCGGAGAGCTTCTAATGGGGAAAAAAATCGACTATGTTTTTTTAGGAAGCTGTACAAACGGCCGTATTGAGGATTTCAGAGCTTTTGCCAATTTGGTAAAAGGGCACAAAAAAGCTAATCATATAATTGCTTGGCTCGTACCGGGTTCACAAGCCGTGTTGCGACAAATCAAGGAAGAGGGCATCGATCTTATCTTGTCGGAAGCAGGATTCGAAATACGTCAACCCGGTTGTTCGGCTTGCTTAGCCATGAACGAAGATAAAGTCCCCCCGGGAAAATATGCTGTATCGACCTCTAATCGGAACTTTGAAGGTAGACAGGGTCCCGGAGCGCGGACTATACTTGCCGGACCTTTGGTAGCCGCTGCGACAGCAATTACAGGAGAGATAACCGATCCCAGAAAATTTTTATAACTTTGTATGACTATGATAAAAAAAATCGACATCATAACATCGACATGTATTCCTCTTCCCCAAGAGAATGTAGATACCGATCAAATTATCCCTGCCCGTTTTCTAAAAGCCGTTTCTCGGGAAGGTTTCGGAGAAAACCTGTTCCGCGATTGGCGCTTCGATAAAGCGGGGCAACCCATTCGAGATTTTATTCTTAACAACCCACTTTACTCCGGCTCCATTTTAGTAGCGGGGAAAAACTTCGGTAGCGGTTCCAGCCGTGAACATGCTGCTTGGGCTATTGCCGGATATGGATTCCAAATAGTAGTATCTAGTTTTTTTGCCGATATTTTCAAGAACAATGCACTTAACAACGGAGTACTTCCGGTAATTGTCTCAGAGCAATTTCTTACCAGTTTATTCAAACATATTTTTTCGAACCCACAATCGACCGTTACAGTCAATTTGAAAGAGCAAACCATTACAGATGACACAAGCGGAGAATCGGAACATTTCGAAATAAATCCTTACAAAAAGAACTGTTTGCTCAACGGATATGACGACATCGATTATCTACTAAGCAAAAAACAAGAAATAGAAAACTGGGAAGAAAAACATTCATAACGAAATCGAGAAGTACTATGGTTGTAGAAATTATGGATACTACTCTGCGAGACGGAGAACAAACGTCGGGGGTATCGTTCGCCCGACAGGAAAAATTGAGTATCGCTCGCTTACTTTTAGAAGACCTAAAAATTCCTCGCATCGAAATTGCCTCGGCAAGAGTTTCCACCGGAGAGTACGAAATGGCGAAACAATTATGCGAATGGGCCGAGAAACGAGGACACATCGACAAAATCGAGATATTGGGATTTCTCGATAAAGGAGCTTCTATCGAATGGATTCGTTCTTGTGGAGCCAAAGTGATGAATTTGCTCTGCAAAGGATCGGAAAAACATTGTACCTTCCAACTTCAAAAAACGGTACAGGAACACGTCGAAGATATCAAACAAACTATTAAGAAAGCGAAAGAAGTCGGACTGAAAATCAATCTCTATTTGGAAGATTGGTCCAACGGGATACAATATTCCCCTCAATACGTTTTTCATTTAATGGATGCTTTAAAAAATGAAGCTGTGGAAAGGTTCATGTTGCCCGACACATTAGGTATCTTGAATCCTCTTCAAACGCTAAAATTTTGCAGAGCCATGCGCAGGCGTTACCCCGACTTACGATTCGACTTTCATGCTCATAACGATTACGATTTGGCGACTGCCAACACTTTCGCTGCAACTCTAACCGGAATACAAGGCGTGCATTGTACCGTAAACGGGCTGGGCGAAAGAGCAGGAAATGCACCCCTCACCAGTGTCGTAGCCGTGTTGCATGATCACGTAAAAGCAACAACCGGAATTACCGAAAACATGGTAAACAAAGTGAGTCGTATCGTTGAATCCTATTCGGGAATACGAGTCGCAGCCAATAAACCTATTATTGGAGAATCCGTATTTACTCAATGTGCGGGAGTTCATGCCGACGGAGATAATAAGAACAATCTTTATTACAATGATTTATTACCCGAACGATTCGGGAGGAAACGCGAATATGCACTTGGCAAGACTTCCGGGAGAGCCAATATCCGTAAAAATCTCGAATCGCTAGGTATAGAACTCGATGACGAATCCATCAAGAGAGTAACTCAGAGAGTGGTCGAGTTAAGTGATAAGAAAGAAATAGTTACCCCAGAAGATCTTCCCTATATCATTTCAGACGTATTAAAACACGAAACCATAGCTCAGCACGTCAAGGTAATAAATTATACTTTAAACCTTTCTCAGGGATTAAAGCCAGTAGCAATCATTGCCATCGAAGTAAACGGAAAAACATACGAAGGAGCGTCTACCGGCGATGGACAATACGACGCATTCGTAAAAGCCATACGGAAGATATACAAAGAACAACTCGGACGAACGTTCCCGTCGTTGACAAACTATACAGTAAACATACCTCCCGGCGGACACACCGATGCATTGGTACAAACCGTTATCTCATGGGATTATAATGGAAATATTTTGAAAACACAGGGATTGGATGCCGACCAAATGGAAGCCGCCATACAAGCCACAATCAAAATGCTTAACTTAATAGAAGATAAAGAGCTGAATATACAAGACAATTAAAATAGAAAGAATATGAAATTACATATCGCAGTATTGCCCGGCGACGGAATTGGACCAGAAGTCGTGGAACAGGCTTTGAACGTAACGAAAGCCGTTTGTGAAAAATTCGGACATTCTCTGGAATATCAAACAGCCCCGGTAGGAGCTTGCGCCATAGAAGAAACAGGATTGCCCTACCCCGACTCTACTCATGAATTATGTATGCGCTCCGATGCCGTTTTGTTTGGAGCCATAGGTTCGCCCCAATACGACAATAATCCCAATGCTACCATACGCCCTGAACAAGGATTACTTGCCATGCGGAAAAAGCTCGGACTATTCGCAAATATTCGTCCCATAACCACCTTTCCCGGATTGATTCATAAATCCCCCCTCCGTTCCAATATTATCGACGGCGCAGACTTTATGTGTATTCGAGAATTAACGGGAGGACTATATTTCGGGCGACCGCAAGGCCGTAGTGAAGACGGGAACATAGCCTATGATACCTGTATATACAGTCGGGAAGAAATTGTACGAATTGTCCAATTGGCATACGAATACGCCATGAAACGGCGTAAAAAAGTTACAATGGTCGATAAAGCGAATATATTGGCGACCTCCCGACTATGGAGAGAAATCACGCAAGAAATAGCATCGGAGTATCCAGAAGTCGAAACCGAATTTTTATTCGTCGATAACGCTGCCATGCGCATGATTCAATGTCCCAAAAGTTTCGATGTCGTCGTTACCGAAAACATGTTTGGCGATATACTCACCGACGAAGGTTCCGTTATCACAGGATCCTTAGGCATGCTGCCATCGGCATCGATTGGCCTGCATACTTCTGTATTCGAACCTATACATGGGTCCTATCCTCAGGCAGCAGGGAAAAATATAGCTAACCCGTTGGCGACCATATTGTCGGCGGCTATGATGTTCGAATATGCATTTGGGTTGAAAGAAGAAGCCTTATCGATTCAAACGGCCGTGTCCGAATCGATGAATGCCGGAATCGTGACCGAAGACCTCGCCGGCACAAGTACGAAATCCTACCATACCGACGATGTAGGCGAATGGATTGTCGAATGGATAAAAAGCCACTGATCAAAGCAATAATAAAGCGGATAGTAAATTTTGAATACTATCCGCTTTTTTGCTACTTCCTTATCTAATTATCTATTGAGCCGAACCAGAAAATACGACAATTCTATTCCAATTATTATTTTTCGGATATAATTGAGAATCACTACCATTAGCAATAATCTGTATTCGTTTTCTATCTATATTGTATTTCTCGGTCAATAATTTGACAACAGACTCTGCACGACGCTGGCTCAATTGTTTATTATACTCGGGTGTTCCGGTTGCTTTATCGGCATACCCTATTACCGAGATATTACAAGAAGGATTGCTTTTCATCCATTGTGCTATGTTATAAACATTTACCATTTCTTCATTAGAAACAACAGCGCTATTGATCGTAAAGCGTACTACACCCGTCAACTCTTGGCTACAAGCAGCTGGCTCTATTACAGTTACCTCCTCGACAACCGCTTCTGGGCATGGAGGACATTCCACAACTCTTGACTCGCACTCGTTCAATTGAGCCCTCAATGCATTAACCCTATTATTCAAATCGCCGATAACCATTTGATCGGCATAAGCATCGTATGCCTTAAATCGGTCTTTGCCGAATTTAATAGAAAAACCTCCGATTGCCGAAATAACACTTTCGACTTCTGTTCCTTCGACAATTCCATTAAAATGATCGCCAATTAAATTACCTCGTCCCTCCAAGAAGAAATCGACATAATGCGACAATCTGAAATTCAACTTAATACCGGCTGTTATAGGGAAAGCATACGTTTTATTATTATATGGAGTATTATGGAATGAATAAATACCACCGGCTCCGGCAAAAGGTATGATAGAAAATACACGATCCTCGTTATAACCGTGGAAAGTATTAAACATATTCCACATGATATCGCCGTAAACCGCAGCATAACGCATATGTGTCATCACTCCTTCGGCAAGCGGCCAATTGGTATGTAAAGCACCTCCCATCGCAGATAACCGGAATCCCAAATACGGGCTGATCCATTTACCGATAGCGAAGTCCATAGCCAGTGTATATTGAGCATCTCCTACATGTTCGGTCAAAAAAGTTTGACCTCCGGCTCCTATCGAAATAAACCAGTTATTTTTATGACTATCAGAATAATACCGAGGCTTGGTAGGTACAACCTCTGTTACCGAAACATCTTCTTCAACAATAATCGCTTGAGCTCCTGCCGATTCGGAATAACAGAAAAGCGAAGTTGTAGCTATGGCTACTGCTAAATAAAAGAAATTTGTTTTCATTTTAATTTGTTTTAGTTATACAATTTTGCAATTACATTTCAAAAAAAACAGGAGCATAAGTCAAACGCTATTATCCGTTTTTGTAAATTAAAACAAACAGATAAAAGAATGTGTTCACCAACCGTCGAAAAAAGAGATAGTAAAATTCTATATTATTTAGGCTATATAAGCTTCTTATAAAAAATGAAAACAGGTTATACCGGTTGGTAATAAATTATTAAATTTGCACATACCGATGAATGCGAAACTTTTACCCATCGAATAACAGAGGTAATATTTATGAAACGAAATAAAAAAAATTCTGATTTTTTCTCGAAAAAACGCTCCAAATACAAACTCACATTTTTCAACGAAAGCTCTCTTGAAGATGTATGGACTATTTGTTTTTCCCGATTTGGAGCCATAATGACCGCCATTCTTCTCATTGGTTTGATTGTCGTAGCTATACTCTCTGTAATCGTAGGTACACCTGTAAAAAATTTATTACCCGGATATTTGAAAACAGAAGAACGAATCGAAATGGTTGATAAAATCCTTAGAGTCGATTCTTTGGCGGCAGAAGTACAGCGTCGCGACGCATATATAAAAAATCTTGCTTCCATACTTACCGGTGAAATAAAAATAGATTCTATCGGACAACAAGCCGACAATCTGCTTTCCACAACGACAGATACTCTTCTACCGGAATCCAAACTGATGGCAAACTATATCAAGCAATACGAACAAGAAGAAAAATACACGCTAAATGTTTTTACCCCGACTACTCCTATCGACGGAAAACTGTTTTACCCGCCGCTAAAAGGCAAAATAATCAAAGCCTATAACCCCAAAGAAGGTCATTTCGGTATCGACATACAATGCCCCAGAAATACAGCTGTTTCTGCCGTCCTCGATGGCACGATTGTTTCCGCCGGTTATACAATCGATTACGGATATGTCATATATATACAGCACAGCAATAATTACCTGTCGGTCTATAAATATAATTCGGGGATTCTTAAAAACATAGGAGATAAAGTATCGGGAGGTGAAAAAATAGCCGTGACCGGGTGGGAAGATGGTAAATCCTCAAAACAATCATGTGTGGCCGAATTTCAATTGTGGCACATGGGTCAGTCGTTAGACCCGGAAAAATATATCACTTTCTAATCCCGATTCATTAAAGATACACTTTATTTTATACCTTTGTAAAGTTAAAATTGAGATTTGACCTCTTAAACCAAATGAAAAAGCAATTAGCAATATTAGGCTCTACCGGATCGATTGGAACTCAAACATTAGAAGTTGTCGCCGAATATCCCGACTTATTCGAGGTATACACATTAACAGCGAATAATAACGTCGACTTGCTGATAGAACAGGCCAAACATTTTAATCCCGATTCGGTAGTAATAGCCAACGAAGCTCATTATAACAAGCTGAAAGAAGCTCTGAAAGATTTCCCTATAAAAATATATGCGGGAGAAAATGCCATTTCTGAAATCGTAGAGGCAGCGCCCATCGATATAGTAGTCACGGCAATGGTAGGATATTCGGGGTTAAAACCTACTATACGAGCTATCGAAGCTCATAAGACCATTGCTTTGGCCAATAAAGAAACATTGGTAGTTGCCGGGGATCTCATCAAACGTCTTGCTCTCGAATACCGGACACCTATCATTCCTGTCGATTCGGAGCACTCTGCTATTTTCCAGTGCTTAGTTGGCGAAGGAGATAATCCTATCGAGAAAATCATTTTAACGGCATCCGGCGGACCATTCCGAAAATTCACGGCAGAACAGATGGCGCATGTTACCAAAAGCGATGCTTTAAAACACCCCAAGTGGCACATGGGACATAAAATTACCATAGACTCTGCAACGCTTATGAACAAAGGCTTTGAAATGATCGAAGCCAAATGGCTGTTCGACATATCCCCTCAAAACATAGAAATCGCCGTACACCCGCAATCTGTCGTACACTCTATGGTTCAATTCAAAGACGGATCTGTTAAAGCCCAACTGGGAACCCAAGATATGAGACTCCCCATTCGATACGCCTTGTCCTACCCTGCTCGTTTGGAAAGCTCGGCTCCGAAATTGACACTCGAACAATACTCCGAACTCACATTCGAGTATCCCGATTTCGAACGATTCCCTTTGTTACGATATGCATTTGACGCTGTCGCAACAGGTGGGAATATGCCCTGCATTATGAATGCGGCCAACGAAATAGCCGTAGCCGGTTTCCTTAACGACACAATCGCCTACCCCGACATTGCCCGCGTTGTTTCTGAAACAATGGAGCACATAGAATTTATCGAGTCACCCGAATATGAGGATTACGTCCACACAAACAAATTAGCCCGTAATTATGCGACCGAACTTGTTAAATCATATCAATAAAAAATAGCATTATTAATGGAAACATTCTTAATAAAAACAGTACAACTACTATTAAGCCTCTCCATATTAGTCATTTTCCACGAATTCGGACATTTTATATTCGCCCGAATGTTCAAGGTTCGGGTTGAAAAATTCTATCTGTTTTTCGATCCGTGGTTCTCTCTTTTCAAATTCAAACCTAAAAACAGTTATACCGAATATGGAATCGGCTGGCTACCGTTCGGAGGATATGTGAAGATTTCGGGAATGATCGACGAATCGATGGACAGAGAACAAATGAGCCAGCCGCCCAAACCGTGGGAATTTCGGTCGAAACCGGCATGGCAAAGGCTCCTAATTATGGTAGCGGGCGTTGTATTTAATTTCATTTTGGCCGTCTTCATCTATTCGATGATCGTCTACACATGGGGAACATCTTATATACCGTTCAAAAACGCTTACGCTGGCATGGAATACTGTGAGTCGGCAAGAAACATAGGATTCCAAAACGGAGATATTCCTCTCTCGGCCGACGGTGTCGATTTGAATTACATGTCGAGCGAGACCCTTCAAAAAATAGTAGACGCCAAAGAGGTGAAAGTTTTGCGAGATAACGATACAGTAACCATCGAAATACCCAAAAACTTTATGTTGCGATTGATCGATAAAGAAGAACTGTTCGCATTATACCGTATTCCTTCTGTCGTGTTCGAAGCCTCCCCCAACACCGGAGCAGCACGAGCCGGTCTGCAAAAGGGAGACCATATAGAATTGATCGATGGAGAAAAGGCATCATCGCTAAATGAAATGCACAAAATACTGGAATCCAAAGCTAACACCAGCGTGTCGGTTGTCTACTCCCGAGGCTCAGAAGTGAAAACGACAGAAATCATGACAGATTCTTTGGGACGATTAGGCATAGCCATTGCTCCTTTGAGCGATAGTTATGCAATAGTCACAGAACATTATGGATTCTGGGAATCTTTTCCCAAAGGAATAGAATTGGGAGTGGACAAATTGAAAAGCTACGTGAGTAGTATGAAATATGTATTCACCAAAGAAGGAGCTCAAAGTTTAGGCGGATTTGGAGCTATCGGAAGTATATTCCCGGCAACATGGGACTGGGAGGCTTTTTGGAGCATGACGGCATTTCTCTCGGTCATATTAGCCTTCATGAATATTTTACCTATTCCTGCTCTTGACGGAGGACATGTCTTATTCCTACTATACGAAGTGATTACAAGAAGGAAACCGAACGATAAATTTATGGAATACGCACAAATGGGAGGCATGCTCTTCCTATTTGCATTATTGATTTATGCTAATGGAAACGATATATTCCGATTTTTCTTTAAGTAACAGACTATGGACTACATTAAAATAACATTAAAACCGGGGAAAGAAGACTCGTTCCACCGATTCCACCCATGGGTATTCTCAGGAGCGATATATCGCTTTGAGAAACAACCAGAAGAAGGAGATATCGTCGAGGTAACAGACCATCAAGGAAATTTTATCGGTATAGGCCAATACCAAATCGGTAGTATTGCCGTTCGTATATTGACTTTTAAACAGGAAGAAATAAACGAGCAATTCTACTTCAAAAGATTGCAAGAGGCATATAATGTGCGATTAAGTCTCGGTCTCCTTAACGGAGAGTATAACAATACCTGCCGATTGGTACATGGAGAAGGAGACAATTTACCGGGGCTTATCATCGACTTATATAATAAAACGGCTGTCATGCAAGCTCATACACCGGGCATGCATTACGCCCGTCATCAAATAGCCCAAGCGTTGAAATCGGTTCTGAGAAATGCGATAGACAATATCTACTACAAATCGGAAACTACTCTCCCCTATAAAGCAGAACTTGATGCAGAAAACGAATATCTGTTGGGGGGCGACGCTCCTAACATCGCCACGGAAAACGGACTGAAATTTTATGTCGATTGGGTTCGTGGGCAAAAGACCGGGTTCTTCGTCGACCAACGGGAAAACCGGGCCTTGCTCGAACGCTACGCTCACGGACGATCGGTTTTAAACATGTTCTGCTATACCGGTGGCTTCTCTTTTTACGCCATGCGGGGTAATGCCAAATTGGTACATTCGGTCGACAGCTCTTCGAAAGCTATCGATCTGACCTGCAAAAATGTAGAGTTGAACTTTCCCGGAGATAACAGGCATCAAGCATTTGCCGAAGATGCGTTCAAATTTTTGGATACTATGGGAGATCAATATGATTTAATTATTCTCGATCCACCGGCATTTGCAAAACATAAAAAAGTATTGAATAATGCTTTGCAAGGTTATCGGAAACTGAATGCAAAAGCATTCGAAAAAATTCGTCCGGGAGGAATATTGTTCACATTCTCTTGTTCGCAAGTAGTAAGTAAAGAAAATTTCAGATTGGCTGTTTTCAGTGCCGCAGCACAATCGGGACGCAATGTCCGCATTTTACACCAACTGACTCAACCCGCCGACCACCCGGTTAATATCTATCACCCGGAAGGTGAATACTTGAAAGGGTTAGTCTTGTATGTAGAATAAACCAAATTTCAAAAAATCACGTTATATGAAAAAAATTGTTTGTACAATGGCTTCATTGCTTATCTTAGCATCTTGTGCTACCAAACAGGAAAAAGACGACTTCGATTACACCGTAGAATCGTTTGCCGATCTTGAAATCCTGCGTTACAAAGTTCCCGGATTCGAGGAATTATCTTTAAAACAAAAAGAATTGATTTATTACCTCTCCGAAGCTGCGGCATACGGCCGGGATATACTTTATGACCAAAACGGAAAATGGAACTTGGCCATTCGCCGCACTCTCGAAGCAATCTATCAAAACTATACCGGAGACCGCGAAAGTCAGGATTTCAAAAATTTTGAAGTTTATCTGAAACGGGTGTGGTTTTCAAATGGAATTCACCATCACTACGGCTGTGACAAATTTGTTCCCGAGTTTTCACAAGATTTTTTTACCGAAGCTGTTAAATCGCTCGACCCTAAAACACTTCCTCTAACTACTGGTGCAAGTGTAGACGATCTACTCAATACATTGACTCCTGTTATTTTCGATTCCTCGGTCATGCCCAAACGAGTAAATCAAGCAGCCGGTGAAGACCTCATCGTCACCTCGGCATGCAATTATTACGATGGTGTGACTCAGGCCGAGGCAGAAGCGTTTTACAACAAAATGAAAAATCCCAAAGACGAAACTCCTATCTCGTACGGACTGAATAGCCGTTTAGTAAAACGTGACGGAAAAATCGTAGAAGAAACCTATAAAGTGGGCGGACTCTATACCGAAGCTATCGAGAAGATTGTATATTGGCTCGAAAAAGCTGCCGGCGTAGCAGAAAACGAACAACAGAAAGAAGTCATCGAGAAACTCATCGATTATTACCAAACCGGTGATTTGAAACAATTCGACGAATATGCCATTCTCTGGGTAAAAGATCTCGATTCCCAAGTAGATTTTGTCAACGGTTTTACCGAAACTTACGGCGATCCATTGGGTATGAAAGCGAGCTGGGAATCTATCGTCAACTTTAAAAATCTCGAAGCATCGGAACGGACTCATACGATCAGCGATAACGCTCAATGGTTCGAAGACAATTCTCCGGTGGATTCTCGATTCAAGAAAGATAAAGTAAAAGGTGTTTCAGCCAAAGTAATCACAGCGGCAATGTTGGCCGGAGACTGTTACCCCTCCACCCCCATAGGTATCAATTTACCCAACTCTAACTGGATTCGCCACATTCACGGATCAAAATCGGTAACGATCGAAAACATTACCGAGGCTTACGAGAAAGCCGCGCAAGGTAACGGATTCAACGATGAGTTCGTATGGAGCGATACCGAACGGAATTTAATGAATAACTACCTCTTCCAAGCCGACAACCTTCACACCGATTTACACGAATGCTTGGGACATGGCTCCGGTAAATTGTTACCCGGTGTAGATCCCGATGCATTAAAAGCATATAGCTCCACATTGGAAGAAGCTCGTGCCGACTTGTTCGCTCTATATTATATGGCCGATCCCAAAATATTAGAATTAGGCCTTCTTCCTTCGGAGGATGCCTACAAAGCAGCTTATTACAAATACATGATGAACGGACTCATGACTCAGCTCACCCGCATAGAACCGGGAAAAAACATAGAAGAGTCGCACATGCGTAATCGCCAATTAATCGCCCGTTGGGCCTACGAACATGGTAAAGCCGACAATGTCGTGGAATTTGCCAAACGTGATGGAAAAACTTACGTTGTCATCAATGATTATGAAAAACTACGGAGTTTGTTCGGTAAATTACTGGCCGAAGTACAACGGATAAAATCGGAAGGTGATTACGAAAGCGGTAAAAACTTAGTCGAGGAGTATGGAGTAATTGTCGACCAAGATTTGCACAATGAGGTATTGGCTCGATATGAAAACCTACACATAGCTCCGTACAAAGGATTTGTAAATCCGGTCTATACACCTATCACCGACGAGAACGGAAATATAACCGACATACAAATCTCCTATAACGAAGGATATGCCGAGCAAATGTTGAGATACTCCAAAGACTATTCTCCTCTGCCTATCTATACATCTATACCCGTTGTTTGTAAATAACCGATACAACGATACTACCCTCACCCCGATATATGCCAGATATATCGGGGTGCTCTTTTTCTACAAAACATCTTTACTCGCTTATTTTTAATTTGTATCTTGCAACAAATTTCAATTACACATCATGCAACAAAAAATCAAAGACATAAAACTTAAATTCAGACAGGCAATGAACGGGATCGTTTCTCAAAACATGAGAAATCTCGGAGCCAACTACAAAATAAACTTTGGACTAACATTACCCCTGTTAAAAAAAATAGCCGAAGAGATACCGGCGGATGCTCAACTGGCAAATGCTTTGTGGAACGATACCGCCGTGCGTGAATCGATGATGCTGGCGCCTATGCTCTACCCCTCAGATGAATTTAACGAAGATGAAGCAGAAAAGTGGGTCACGAATATGCCCAATATCGAAATTGCCGATATATGCTGTAAAAGCCTGTTCCGCCGACTCCGATTCGCACCTCGAAAAGCACTGTCATGGAGTCTCTCCGACAAGATGATACGACAGTATACCGGATTGCAGTTAGCGACAGCTTGGCTTATCGACCACCACGAAATAAACAACGTTTCGATATTCGAGCAGATAGCCGATATCGCACTAAAAAAAGTGGCAGACCCAAATGTCAATTTAGCTTTTCCTGCCGTCAATTATCTCAAACAAGCCATGCATCATGACAAACTTTCTGTCTATATTCTGTCGAATTCAAAAAACTCATTCGAGAACAATGAGTTATACAGTAACTTATTCGATGAATTAAACCAAGAAAAGGAACTGTTCAAAGAATTTTCGAGATACGATTCAAACTGAATTTGTTTTGCTTGTAATACAAAAATAGCTAAATTTGTAACATAGGTTGTTTACCATGCCAGAAGAAAAATCAAAAGAAACTGTAAAACAGTTGTTTATACAATTTTTAGAATCCCGGAATTTACGAAAAACCCCGGAACGGTTTGCTATATTGGAGAAAATATACACGACAACTCAACACTTCGATGTAGAAACTCTATATGAAGCTATGATCCAAAATGGATACAGAGTAAGCAAAGCCACGGTCTATAACACGATAGATCTGTTACTCGAAGCCAACTTAGTGCGCAAACACCAATTCGGGAGTAATCTGGCACAGTATGAACGAGTATATAATGCCAACCATCATCATCTCATCTGTATGAAATGTGGTAAAGTCAGGGAAGTAAAAGATTTGGATTTGATGTCCAATTTGAATACTCGCAAATTCAATAAATTCAATACATCGTACTATACCCTATATGTCTATGGCATTTGTAGCCGATGTAGCAACAAAAACAAAAAAGATAAAATCGAAAAGAAATAAACCGAATTAAAGTTTACATAACACTCAAATTATGAAAGTCGATGTTCTCTTAGGATTGCAATGGGGCGACGAAGGTAAAGGTAAAGTCGTTGATGTATTGACACCCAATTATGATATAATCACTCGCTTTCAGGGAGGCCCCAATGCCGGCCATACACTGGAATTCAAAGGCGAAAAATATGTTTTACGCTCTATTCCTTCGGGTATTTTTCAAGGAGGGAAAATAAATATCATCGGGAATGGCGTAGTTTTGGATCCTATTCTGTTCAAAGAAGAAGCCGAAAGTTTAGCCGAAAGCGGACACGATCTCACCCAATGCCTCTACATTTCAAAAAAAGCTCACCTGATTTTACCCACACACCGAATTCTCGATGCGGCTTATGAAGCTGCGAAAGGAAGCTCCAAAATCGGGACCACAGGAAAAGGTATCGGACCCACCTATTCCGATAAAATCAGTAGAAACGGTGTTCGCGTAGGCGACATATTCCTCGATTTCAAAAAAATATATACCACGGCAAAAACTAAACACGAAAATATTCTTCGCTCTCTTAATTACGATTACAACATAGACGAATTGGAACCCAAATGGTTCGAAGCTATCGAATACTTGAAAAGATTTAAAATCATTGACAGCGAACACGTTATCAATCATTACCTGAAAGAAGGAAAATCTATCCTCGCCGAAGGAGCGCAAGGAACGATGCTCGATGTCGATTTCGGTTCTTACCCGTTCGTCACGTCATCGAATACCGTATGTGCCGGGGCATGTACCGGATTGGGAGTTGCTCCTAGTAAAATCGGAGAAGTGTATGGTATATTCAAGGCCTATTGTACCCGGGTAGGAAGCGGCCCCTTTCCAACCGAACTATTCGACGAAACCGGAAAGAAAATACGAGACCTCGGCCATGAATACGGTGCTGTGACAGGACGGGAACGACGCTGCGGCTGGATCGATTTGGTAGCCTTGAAATACGCGATTATGATAGATGGAGTAACCAAACTAATCATGATGAAAAGCGATGTTCTCGATTCTTTCGAAACCATTAAGGCTTGTGTCGCTTATCGGATAAATGGAAAAGAAACTACTGAATTCCCCTACTCTATTGAAGAAAATATTGAACCGGTTTATGTAGAACTTCCGGGCTGGAAAACCGATATGACTAAGATTCACACAGAAAAAGAATTTCCCCAGAAGTTCAATGATTATATCGCATTTTTGGAAAAAGAATTACAAGTACCTATCCAAATTGTATCGGTGGGACCGGATCGTGAACAAACGATTATCCTCTCCAATAAATAATAACTAACCTAACCTCTATCTACTATGGCAAAGATTAAACCATTCAAGGGAATACGTCCTCCGAAAGATTTCGTCGAGCAGGTGGCCTCACGACCTTATGATGTTCTCAATTCAGAAGAAGCGCGCCAAGAAGCTGATGGCAATGAAAAATCGCTCTACCATATTATTAAACCTGAGATCGATTTTGTTTCCGGTACGGACGAACATAGCCCAGAAGTTTATCAAAAAGCGGTAGAGAACTTTAATATGTTCCAAGAAAAAGGTTGGTTGGTACAAGATAACAAAGAACATTATTACATCTACGCTCAAACCATGAACGGACATACTCAATATGGATTGGTCGTAGGTGCATGTGTCGAAGACTATATGTCGGGAGCAATTAAAAAGCACGAACTTACTCGGCGAGATAAAGAGGAAGACCGTATGAAACATGTGCGTATCAATAATGCCAACATCGAACCGGTATTCTTCGCTTATCCTGATAATACAGAACTCGATGCAATCATCAAACAAGAAACTTCTGTTTCTCCTGAATATGATTTTGTAGCTCCCGATGGATTCGGACACCATTTTTGGGTAATCGACAACGATAAAACGATAGCTCGAATTACAGAACTATTTGCACAAATTCCCAGTTTATATATTGCTGACGGACATCACCGAACGGCTGCGGCCGCCCTAGTAGGGAATGAAAAAGCACGGCAAAATCCCAATCATCGCGGTGACGAAGAATACAATTACTTCTTAGCTGTCTGCTTTCCAGCCTCTCAATTACAGATTATCGATTATAACCGAGTTGTAAAAGACCTGAACGGACTTACCCCTCATGAATTTCTTGAAAAACTAAAAGAAAATTTCATTGTCGAAGAAAAAGGAGTGCAAATATATAAACCGAAAAAGCTACATAATTTTTCTCTATATATAGATGGAAAATGGTATTCCTTAACGGCAAAAGAAGGTACATACGACGATAACGATCCCATAGGAATACTCGATGTAACTATATCTTCCGACCTAATTCTCAGGGATATTTTGGGTATAAAAGATTTACGTTCGGACAAACGAATCGATTTCGTCGGAGGAATCCGGGGACTCGAAGAATTGCAACACAGAGTCGACAGCGGTGAAATGAAAATGGCTTTGGCTCTATATCCGGTATCGATGAAACAACTGATGGACATAGCGGATACGGGTAACATAATGCCACCCAAAACAACATGGTTCGAACCTAAATTAAGATCTGGGCTGATTATTCATAAATTGGAGTGAGAAGGCTGGTCTATTCCCTCACTTAGCGGTTCTTTGATATAATATTATTTAACAAAAAACTGCTATATTATTTTTTATCTCATGCAGCAAAAAAGGGTTTGATTACATCTATTTAATGTAGAAGTAACTCAGGCCGAGTAAATCGGTATGAATGAAAAAGAGCTGATAGAAGCTTGTAAAAACAACGATGTTCGAGCGCAGAAGTTACTTTACGAAACTTTTGCTCGCAAAATGATGTCAGTGTGTTTGCGTTATGCCGATAATCGAGAAATGGCAGAAGACTTTTTGCAAGACGGATTTATCAAAGTTTTTTCTTCCATACGGAGTTACAGTTACGAAGGTTCTTTTGAAGGATGGATGCGGCGTATTTTTGTCAATACGGCATTAGAGGCTTTACGCAAAAACGATCTGTTAAGAAACGGAGTCGAGTTAAATGCGTTAGAACCACAGCAAGAGGCCGACTACTCTGCCGTAGAAAAAATCTCGGCCGATGAATTGATGGAACTCATCGCGCAACTACCTCCGGGCTTTCGGACGGTTTTCAATATGTTTGCTATCGAAGGCTATTCACATAGAGAAATAGCCGAGACTTTAAACATCAATGAAAGTACTTCGAGATCGCAGTATACACGGGCAAAAAGATTGCTGCAAAAATGGATTAAAGAATTAAAGTAAACAGGTATTGATAACAATCTATTAATGATAGACGATCAGAATTTCGAAAAAGCAATACGCACCAAACTGGTACAACATGAATCCGATGTTCCGGATGCCATGTGGTCGGGTATTGAGTCGAGATTGCTTAAAAGAGTACCCAATAAAGTACCCCTCTATCGTCGTATCATGTGGTATTCGGCCGCTGCAATCGTTATGGGTGTTATCGTTACGGTGGCTTTATGGCAATATCCGGATAAAGAAATATCCGCACCTCTCGCTGTTAATGAGGATTACACGGTTCCCACAATAACACAACCTTCTATTTCAAATCTTCATTCAAGTATTGAATCTCCTTCGGTAGAGACACTCAAATTTTTACCGGTTTCATCGCCTCAGTCTCAGAGTCAAACAAAGCAAGAAACTCAAACTGACTCAAAAATTGAAATCGTCGAAACGAATAAAATGAATGAATCCCAAGTAGAAAACAGATCTAACAATACGAAATCAGAACAATACGATTCACAATCCTATCGGAAAAAGTTAGAAGATTTCGAAAATGACGGCAAAAAACTGAAAGAAGCCGATCTTGCAATTACCGAATCGATGAAAAAGGGTAAAAGCAATGGGCTAAAATTCGGACTTATGGCATCCAATGCGACCTCTGGAAACAGTAAGAATCCGGCAAAAGCTATTCGCACGAGGAATCCGCTAATGATGATGTCGGCAAAAAGGAATCCGGTTTATGAGTTTGACCACAAGATGCCATTATCTGTGGGAGCCACAGTTTCCAAAAGTTTGGCAAGAAACTGGGAGTTAGAATCAGGTATAATATATACTTATTTATACTCCAAATATCATTCAACCAACGGAAACGGTAGTCAAGAATTACATTATTTAGGTATTCCCATAGATATTATATATCGATTTGCCCGAGTGAAACGAGCATCTTTTTATGCTTCTGCGGGAGGTAAGGTCGATTTTTACCTTACCGGACAACAGAAAGACGAAGGGCACGACAAAGGAATTTCCGGATCTGGGTATAAAAAGCTCGAACATGAAAATGTACAATTCTCTGTACAGGCCAAATTGGGAGCGGCTCTCACACTGTATAAACAAACGGAACTTTATTTGGAGCCTCATATCGCATATTATATCGAGAATAATTCGAGTATACACAATATATGGAAAGATAAACCTTTTAACTTTGGTTTAACGTTGGGAATAAGAACTGGCTTTTAAACAAATAACTTTTATAAACTAAGAACAAAAAAATAATGAACACATTGAAACTTGTATCTATTCTAATTGTGCTTTGTGGCGTTTTATCATTATCCGGCTGTTTAGGCGATGGTGGAAATACATTATCTGTATACTCTACGGGCAGTATCTATAAAACTTCGACAGGAACTTCCTATATGTTTATAGACCGAGCCGGTATATCTGCGACAAGCGCAGAATTACAAGGTGAAAGGTTAGAAGTAGGCGACAGAATATTAGCTACTACGACCATCGATTTCGATAATCAGGGAACCCAATTGGCGCAAGGCATATACAATGCCACAATTGCAGGAGTACATAAATTCGATTGTAAAAGCTATACATTCGACAATTCTATATCCTCTTTTGCTAGTGACACATTGCCCACCCTATATGGTGTAGAACCTTTCCTAAGCTATCGCAAAGACGACACGATATTGACTTTTGCATATGTCAAACATGATGTGGAAAACGGTGATCCTAGTTCGTTGAAGCTAGTCCAACCTAAATTATACAATCCAGAGGCTAAAACAGATACTCTCTTTCTCATATATGAAAAAGGGAATATCAAAGACAGCAAAAGTTCGGACTATATTTCTTTCAAATTACCTCAATATCCGAGTGATACAGATATTAACGTCGTTGTAAGATACAATGCAGAAAGTTCCAATTTATCGACCAATAACGGCGACAAAACCAGTAAACTATTTTCTATAACATATAACAGACCTTCGACACTAAACTAATTCTATAAAGAACTTTTATTTTTGATGTTTATAATTTCAGACGGGGTGTCCGTGAGGATACCTCTTTCTTTTTATAAAAATGGAGGCATTTCTATCGATTTCACCCATTGCAATAATTACAAAAGAATATTATCTTTGTCTCCTTATAATACTCATAAAAAACGATGAAAAAACTTTTTTTCTTTGCTATCGCCCTGCTATGGACAGGGTTCAGCTCTTTCTCGAAAACTCTTCCTTTGCAAGAAGAGTTTATAAGTCCCTCGCACCGATACATTCAATACATAGGCCGTATCAGTCATAAAACTCCGGATGCTATTCGTTTCAATTATCCCGGAGTTCAAATACGGGCTTCATTCCGGGGTACATCTCTAAAAATGTATGCCAAGCCCATGAGTGGATTTTTTATGGTAAAGATAGACAATGCTGCCCCTTTCAAAATTTCATTCAATTCCCCCTCCGACTCGATCGTTACCCTTGCCACTGCACTAAACGATACGGTTCATACCGTGACTATCATGAATGTAATAGAGGCTTTCCATCGTCAACCGGAATTCAAAGGCTTTTTGCTTGACAAAGGGAAAAACTTGGTATCCCCGCCAAACCTTCCACAACGCAAAATAGAATTTATCGGTAATTCCATCACATGCGGATATGGAATAGAGAGTGTTGAAGCCTCCGATCCCTTTACCGAAGAAACGGAAAATCACTATTACACCTACGCTGCAATCACTGCCCGAAACCTCCATGCCCAACATTTTGCAATAGCTCGCAGTGGAATAGGTATCTACCGAAATTATAACGGGCCACGTGAAGGCAGTCCAGATTGTATGCCTGCCATGTATAATCAAACTCTTTTCAATGATTCCTCCGAAATTTGGGACTTCTCCCGATATATCCCAGATGTCGTATGCATAAACCTCGGTACAAACGATACCAGCACGCCCGGTTATGATACGGATCGTTTGTATAATGCCTATCTCGCTTTCCATAAAACAGTACGCAATAATTATCCAAAAGCCAAAATCGTGTGGCTTACAGGCTGTATGCTTCATGGCGAGTCGTTGTCTCTGGTTAAAAATACGCTCGACCGACTCTCCGATACACTTCACAAAGCCGGAGACCTCGAAGTATATCGTTTCGATATGACTCCCCAAACCGGAGAATTAGGATACGGAGCAAGCTGGCATCCCAGCCTTTTACAACAACAACGAATGGCTGACGAACTGACTCCATTTCTCCGTAAGTTAATGAGCTGGACAGACTAACCATCTTCAACAAAAAACATTACGGAAAGCGGGCTTAAAATAAATTCGTTTTATTTTGAGCCAAGCCATATTCTGTAAAAGTCAAATATAAAAAAGCCCAGAAAGATTGAGTTCTTTCTGGGCTTTTTTATATGTTGGGTAGAACTATCTTAACGAAACAAATCCGTGTGGTCTGCGATATACCAATCGTACATCTTTTGTACCCCCTCCTCTATCTCGATTTTATGATGCCACCCCAAAGCATGTAGTTTGGAAACATCGGTCAATTTACGCATGGTCCCGTCCGGTTTATCGGCATTGAACCGAATCTCTCCTTCATAACCGACAACTTCCCGTATCCGATGAGCCAAAGCAGCTATGGTTATTTCTTTACCTGTTCCGATATTGATATGGCAATTCCTTACTTCCGGGTTATCACCTTTCACATCAGAGAAATCGACATGTTCGAGAATATATACCGAAGCATCGGCCATCTCCTCGCTCCACAAAAACTCACGTAACGGTTTCCCGGTCCCCCACAATTCCACATAATCGGGATAAATACCATACTTACCCAACACCGTGAGAATAGCTCCTGTCGTGGCGGTTCCGTCGATACCCTCCACTGGCCGCAACGATAGATCTTTACGAACAGCGCCCCAATCGTCCATCATTAAACATTTTCCCAAATGTATTTTACGAATCATAGCAGGCAACACATGGCTTCGCTCCAAATGGAAATTATCGTTAGGGCCATAGAGGTTAGTAGGCATTACAGCAATATAGTTGGTTCCATATTGCAAATTAAAACTTTCACACATTTTCAAACCGGCAATCTTGGCAATCGCATACGGCTCGTTCGTATATTCCAACGGAGAAGTTAACAATGCATCCTCTTTCATCGGCTGTCGAGCATCACGCGGATAAATGCAAGTACTGCCCAAGAACAACAATTTCTTTACTCCATGTCTGAAACTTTCACCGATGACATTCTGCTGTATTTGCAGGTTTTGATAGATAAAATCTGCCCGATAGATACTGTTTGCCATAATTCCCCCCACATGAGCGGCCGCCAGAATCACATACTCCGGTTGCTCTTCGTCAAAGAATCTCTTCACAGCAACCCCGTCGAGCAAATCCAATTCTTTATGAGAACGACCTATCAAATGGGTGTAACCCTTTTCCTGCAAATTCTTCCAAATAGCCGATCCCACCAATCCGTGATGTCCGGCTACATATATTTTGGCACTCTTTTCCATACCGATTCTTTTCTTATTTAACAATACCCTTTTCCAGATATTCAGCCAAGTTCATGCGAATCTCGTCTCCGGCTCTCTCGACCGCCACTTTCGCCATGTCGGCATCGACCATAATCTTCACCAATTCTTCAAAAGAGGTCTTCATGGGATTCCACCCCAACTCTTTCTTTGCTTTCGTCGGGTCACCCCACAAATTCACCACATCGGTAGGACGATAAAAATCAGGAGAGACCTCGACAATGATCTTTCCGGTCGCCCGATCTATTCCCTTTTCATTCTCCCCTTCGCCTACAAAATCCAATTCTATACCTACATGATGGAATGCCAACTGACAAAACTCCCGTACCGAATGCTGTACACCGGTGGCAATCACAAAATCCTCCGGTTTATCATTCTGTAAAATGAGCCACATGCACTCTACATAATCCTTGGCATATCCCCAATCTCGCAACGACGAAAGATTTCCCAAATAGAGCTTCTCTTGTTTCCCTTGTGCAATACGAGCGGCGGCCAATGTAATCTTACGAGTCACGAAAGTCTCCCCCCGACGTTCCGATTCATGGTTAAACAAGATACCCGAACAGCAGAACATATTATAAGCCTCACGATACTCTTTGACAATCCAAAATCCATAGAGCTTGGCCACTGCATAAGGGCTGTACGGGTGGAATGGAGTCTGTTCGTTTTGTGGAACTTGTTCTACCTTACCATACAACTCCGACGTCGAAGCCTGATAAATGCGACAAGTTTCGGCCAAACCACATTGGCGGACGGCTTCAAGAATGCGAAGCACACCGGTGGCATCTACATCGGCTGTAAATTCCGGGGCATCGAATGACACTTGTACATGGCTTTGAGCTGCCAAATTATATATTTCATCGGGCCTTACTTTCCCGACCACCTGAATCAGACTCATCGAGTCTCCTAAATCGGCATAATGCAAATGGAAATGAGGCCGACCTTCCAAATGGGCTATACGTTCACGGTAGTCTACCGAAGACCGACGGATCGTTCCGTGCACTTCATAGCCCTTTTCCAATAAAAATTCTGCAAGAAATGAACCATCTTGCCCGGTAATACCGGTAATTAGCGCTGTTTTCATAACTGTATTTATTCGCTTTTATTGATTATTTCATCTATTTATAATGTCACCATAAAAATATAGCCGAATGCAAAAAACGAGCTTATTCGAGTTCCTTACCGAAGCAATTCCTTCATTTTACAAATATAGTGAAAGGTGAGAGCAGAGACAAATGTAGTATCAAATTTTCAAATTCGGCTCTACCGGCCTACTTCCTCGAATCAATCACTCGGTTTTTCCCGCCAATTTTTTACGTTTTCGCTTGCGATTCCACTCTTGATAAAGCAATTTAGGCAGAGATTCCACAATCATCGAGCAACGCCCTATTTGCTTTTTCGGTTCGCAATAAATTCGGTGCAAAAATTCCAAATGAGCCCGCACCATCCAATAAGGAGCCCTGTTCACATCGGTTCCGCTATAAAATTTGAATGCCGCTCCCACAGCGATCATCACCCCTCGTTTCAAATAGGGTTTCAATTTGCTCATAAATATCTCTTGCTTGGGAGCACCCAATGCAATCCAAATAATCTCGGCGCCATCTTTTTCCAACATCTCGGCAATAGCCGGATAGTCAAACTCTTCAACTCTCTTATAAGGTAATGAGTAAAACCACATGTTTGCAATTCGTGGATCTATCTCCGACAAGTTATTTTGCAGCCCGTTTAAAGTCGCTTGCGTCGTTCCAAGAAAAGCCATTTTATATCGCTTCATATGGACAATATCCATAAAAATCTCGCTTCCGCAATACTGGTGACGTTCTATGCCATAAATCCATCGCAAATACAAGGGTACATAACCACTGTCACAAATAGAGAACATAGCTCCATCTACAACCTGTCTGTAATCCGGGTCCCGGTTTACTGTGCTTAAAATAACCCCGTCCGAGACACATATATATCCCGGCTTCCCCAATAACAACGCTTCGTCGATAGCCTGTAAAACAGCTCGTTTATCAAACTCATACCTGATATTGAAATAATTCTCCATAAAAATTGATATATAAAGTGACTGTCGGAACTCCCCTATCCCGACTATAAAACAATCTTACCTGCTTGTTTGATTTCAGACCGAGCCTATCGATGACTTATTTACTCGGTTTGTGAATGTATTTACTCTACTTGAAATATAATTCCTCGTTATTCCCTATCTACTCCACCGTTCCGAATCTTTTTCACACCTCTCCCCTCCCAAACACGGGAATCACAGAAACAGAGAAATATTTACTGAAATACAATCTACGACAATATGCCTCTTGCTTACGATTCAAAAGTCCCGGCTTCTCGTAATTTCACTAAGAAGAAAATAGAAAAAATTAAAACTGTACAAATTTTTACATCAACCTTTTCACCAAACAGAATGTACCCTCTTTCACCCAAGCCAATAAGAATGAGCCAATAAACAATATGGGAACAATAACAAAGAAATAGATCCCAAATTGCGACTGATTCACAAAATAGTGTTCCATGAAATAGGGATAAACCATTGCGTCGAACAGATAACAACATAGATACATATCGAGAGACAAAAGCGAAATCTTTGTCAAACTTTTACGCAATACCGGTAATTTGAAATCGGTCTGATAAAACAGCAGAAAAAATGCCAAAGCAATAACCGTTCCAAATACACCCCACGGGCCTCCCGCAATTTGAATAAGCGTATGATTATGTACGAACAATGAATTAAATACAGGATTTATCAGGCACAATAACAAAATCACAATCCACAACTTCCAACTTTCAAACCGTGGTTTATACTCATGAATATAAGAGCCGGCAAAGAAAAATGTCAACGGATAGCACGAAGCCCAGAATCCGGGAACCCAATGTAGTCCATACCGATTCAACAAATCGGGCAATGCCGTCATCACATACAATGTCAATATCAAAACCTGTTTCTGCCACCGAGTAGGTATTGCTTCATACAACATATTCAAGAACGGTGTCAAGAGGAACAATCCTATCCACATCTCGATATACCATGCATATGGTATAGCCGAAAAATCGAATATCTTCAAAATCCATTTTGCCCAAGTCAAATCCTCTTGTAAATAATATTTACGAAACAAAATCGTAAGGAGCGAAAACAGAAAATAAGAAGCCAGTACCCGAATACAGCCTTTATAATACCGTTTCGATACCGTTTTATTGATATTCAAATAACCGGTCAACAGAAGAAATAACGGAACTCCCGTCATAAATAACGGAATGGACATTGCCTGCAAAAACATCGAAAAACCTCCAAAATCTGTATTTTTAAATGGAGTATTCAAGACAAAAAAATGGCCTGCTATCACAAATAATATCGCACAGCTTCGAACTAAATCCAGCCCTATTATTCGATTTTGGCACGATTTTTGCCCCCCCCTAAATTGTTCTTGCATAATTGTTTCATACTAATTTTTGAAATAGATTATCCCATTTTTGATAAATTACTTCCGACGAATATTCCCGTTTCAGTTTCTCGAAAGCCTTCTCACCCAATCGGGCAATCTCGTCGGGACGGTTCCACAACGATACCACTTTTTGCTCCAAATCATCAAAATTATTAGGTTCGAACAGGTCTCCTATCGCCTGCTCTCCCCGACCGATAATCTCGGTAAAACCACCATGAGCCGGCCCAATAGTAGGTTTGCCGTAGCAAGCAGCTTCGAGAATAGCCATAGGGAACCCTTCGTACCACTTACTCGCCATAACGAAAAAAGCAGACTCCCTATAAAATCGAGATAAAGACTCACCCGATAAATATCCAACTAATTCACAATTAGACGGTAAATCTTCAACAAGTCCTTTATCCCTCACTTCCCCTGCCAACTTAAACAATATATAAGGATTCCGACGAGCTATTTCTAAAATTAAATCAACTCCTTTTTCTCTACTGATACGTCCACAAAAAGCTATATATTTACCGACTTCGTTTTCATATAACTTCGGCATAGGTAAAAAATTAGGGATAACTACTATTTTCTCCGAATCATATCCAGCAGCGATCAACTTCTGCCGTTGAAAATCGGTAATGCAAGCAAACGCAGCTACATTCTTTCGATAAGCCCCAGTCCAACGGGCATATACATTGCGAAGGGTATATCCAATCGATTTTAATCGACTACATTCGCAATTATATCGCACACAACTCCACTCATTACCTCGCGCCAAACACGCTTCACACGGCAAACCATCACGCATAAACAATCCCGTGGGACAAATCAATCGGAAATTATGTATAGTCATAACGATCGGAACTCCAGCCTTTTTACACTCGAAAAGTGCAGCTGGACTGATAAACGGATACAGATTGTGCACATTCACAATATCGGGACGTTCCCGTCGCAAGGCTTCCCGCATCCCCCGTACTCCGGACGGCGAATAAATCCCTGACAAAAATCCCTTTATCTTCCCAACGGCCGATTCTCTCACGCCCTCAGTTGTCCGGCGATAAAACGCCACCTCATGACCGTGAGACGTAAGCATATCTGCCATCTTATCGACAACAGCCTCCTCCCCGCTATACTTCCCGTAGTTATTATGAACAATTAAAACTTTCATTTATAGTCTCCATCCTCCTATTTCTTTCAATTCTCGTGCTGGAATTCCTCCTATAATTCTATTTGAAATCAAATAAGATCTATTTAAGAGCGAATTAGAAGCTATTACACAATTATCAGGTATAACCGTTCCTTTTAAAAGGGTACAATTAGCAGCAACCCAGACTTTATCTCCAATTACAATCGGTTGCATATTAATATATTCCGTACCATTTCTATCCCAAACGATATGAGCATCACTATCCATAACCAACGTGTTCCAACTAAATTGAACATCATTGCCTATTGAAATACTTTGGCTACATACTATACTTGTCGTACCTGATATTGCAAAATTTTTTCCGATAGTCAAGATACCACTTTTTACGCATATCAAAGCCCCCCTACCGATATGAGCGTCCCCTGTAAAAATAAGTTGTCCTCTTTTCCGAATATCTATAATCGTATGAACAGAATAAATATCAACCGAATCAGCCAAATGATAACCAAGTCGGACTAATCCAATAGAACATTTCCCCTTCAATTTTATTCCACCTCTATGTAAATTCCTAATTCTAACATTATTAGCAATCCAAATTGGTAAACAAACAGCTTCACGAAACGGTAAATACCTGAAATTAAACCAAATTGAGCGTGGTAAAGTCAATAATCTATTTAATACATAACTAAATGACATACCTTAATATATTTATGATTAATATCGATTTATAATATATGCCCTCAACTTAGACGGTAACAACATAAGGAAAAAGAAAAATATTACTTTCAAATTTAAAACATTATATTTTAATGCAAGAAAAACCTCCTTCATAACTTCCATAGTTTCTCCACACCTTACAGCAACAGATGCTCTCATCTTATGCCAATGAGATATATATTGTTTTAATGCTTTCTTATCCGGATATCTATCTAACAATTTTACCAATTCTTTACCGACTGGATCCCCTACATCTTGTCGACGAGGTGGCAAATTAGATAAAATATATCCTTCTCCCATATTATAAATTGCTAATGGACGAGTTGAATACGCTATATTCGTTTCCACCGCCAATCTTGCCCACGTTAATAAATCTTCACCCGACTTTATACCAACAGGAAAGCCTCCTATGCTTTTTAAGACTTGTTTATCTACAGCTACACTTATTGAACATATAGGAGGATGAGAATATGTTGCGACCTTAAAATAATTAGTCAATATACCAGATTCTTCAAAAAATGGTATCTTTCGCAATGTTATTGGAAGTAAATTTCCATTCCAAGAATTAAAATATGATGTAGCCCAAACTTTACAATTAAAATATATTTTTTTTAATTGCAAAATAGTTTGTAAAAACTCTGGCATCCATTCATCGTCAGCATCAAGAAACGCAATCAATTCACCATTAGCTTCCTCGATCCCCCGATTTCGAGCAGCAGAAACACCTGCATTAGATTGCTGAATTAACAGAACACGAGGGTCATCAAATTTTTTGACTTCCATTACACTGTTATCAGTCGAACCATCATCGACAATAACAATTTCAAAATCTTGAAAAGTTTGCGCAAAAACCGACTGTAAAGTATGAGCTATCTGCTTTTCTTTATTATATAAAGGTATAACTATGGATATCATAAACTATCGACCTCCTGAAATAATATGATATACTTTTGGTATTCTCATTCTAAAAAATTTACCAATAATAAGGCAAATAAAAATAGTAATTAACGGTGCAAAAAAATAAATTATTAAGATCATAGAAGATGAATTACTTATACTCAACAATATTTTTTTTATTCCAGTCAACAAAGGTTCATGAGCCACATAAATGAAAAAAGAATAAGTAGAAATTTCTTGTAATTTTTTTATACGATTTAAATAAGAATATACGCCATCATATGAATACCATACAACTATTATTCCTAATAAAATACCCAAACAATGATATGAATAACCAAGTTTATAATAAGCCAACACACCACAAAAAACGACCCATGCACAGACTAATAGATAATACACAAAAGGGCACAAATGATTTGCTTCTAAACAGTCCTTATATCTCAACGCAATATATGCACCAACTGTGAAAAAGAAAATAGACTCTATATTGACGAAATACTGTATTCCATTAATCCATAAAAAGAATAAGCCTAACAAAAAGATGATTCTTATATGTTTTATTCCCCAATAAATAACCGGACTAAAAATAACCAAAATAAATAAATCTCGCAAAAACCACAACTGATATGTCCCTACCGGTTGTATAAAAATAGCATATAAGATTTCTTGTATATCATAATTCGCAATCAAATCTTTCAAGGGAAAAGAAGAGTCCGGTAAAATTTGTTGCATTACATACACAGAAACGATACCAAAAATACTCCAAAACAAATATGGGATTAATAATGTATATATCCGTTTTTGAATCTTCTTTTGAAAAAATGGAATCAACGGCTTTGAAAAATTCTGAAAAAATAGATAACCTGATATGGCGAAAAAAAGAGGCACTGCAATCCGTGTTAATTCTCCTGTAACAAACTGCTGTACCCACAATACATATCCCGAAGAAATAGATATCAGTTGTCCATGTAAAAAGACAACCAATACCATAGAAAAAAAAGATAAAATCCTAATTTTTTCACTAAGATAAGCTGTCATATTTCGCTAAATCGATAAACTTCAAAAAAAATCCTATAAATATAAAAGGATTGATCAATGATGTCATCGAATGAGAGACCACATTATCAAATCCCATAGAGAAAGCAACACCTGCCATACTCGATACAGCCATAATTCCACTAACTTTAATCCATGGATCAACACCTCTCCAAGAGTATATAAAAACCTTACAAATGACACACAAATAGAATAAAGCCAATAACACAATACCTATAATACCATTATCACACAATATTTGTACATAATCACTATGCAACAGTGCTATGGTATGTTCTTTCTGAGCGCGATCTTTTATAAAATGAGTCGTTGTTCCCAATCCTGAACCAATTATAGGATTCGGTTCATAAAACTTATTCATTACCAACTCCCATAAAAACTCTCGACCAGACGTTTGGATATTATCCATACTCAAAGCACCTCCCTGAACAATATCGGTAGCATCAACTGTCCCTGCATTTTTACCGAAGAATTTTTCATTGACACTTGGAACATACAAAACGATACTTACAAATAAAATTCCTGTAACTATAATATATGGAATAGATTTCAATTTATATCGAAAAAATACAAAAAATGTACCGACCAATGCCATTCCCCCTAAACCGGTTCGTACCACTTCCAATATAGTCGATAATAACAACCACAAGGCTCCCCATAAATAAATTTTACGCCTTGTTATCCAATATAATATAAAAAATACCACGAATATAGAAGTAAAGTAATCGGCCAACCCTGCATATGTTAAGAACATTGCTCCAAAAGGAGAAAAATATAACCACGGCATAAATACAGCACTCACACCTCCTGCGATAAGAGCATAAACACCAGATGTTTTAGCTACGGATTTTGAAAAATAATATAAATCATATTTCCCCCCTATAGCACTATAACCTAACCATAAAGATAATAAAGGAATAGAATATTTAATTAATAGCATCACTGAATCATACCGTGATTCTGAATAGGAAGTAGAAATAATCAACCACAAAAAAAATAGTAAATAAGTACCCACTATTACATCTATCTTAATTCTAATTTTCCCTAAAATTAAAAGATAAATTAAAGCTAAAAAATAAACACCATATTTGATCAATGAAAATTGCCCCAAAAAGAAAGGAGCCGTACAAACCACAAAAATCAAAAAATACATATTTCGATTGATGCGATACAAGTAATCTCTATTCTCTGGAAATTTAAGTAGTCTATATTTATCAAATTTAGGTGTAAATATCCAAATGGATATAAACACGAAAACTATCAAAGCTAATAAATTCAAAAAAAGACTCATATCAACCGCCTATACAAATCATTAAACAATTGAGAATAGCGTTCGAAACTATACCTACGAACATACCGTATCGCTTCTGATGAATATTTTTGCAACAACTCAGGAGTAGCAATCAGCGATATGATTTTATTTGCCATATCGTCAATTGAACCAGCCTCGTGCAACAGTCCGACTTCTCCATTTTGAACAACTTCGGGCAATCCTCCCGTTCGAGAAGCGACCACCACACAACCGTTAGCCATAGCCTCGATAGCCGTCAGTCCAAACCCTTCACTACGGGAGGGCATCAGTACGATATCCATGCGGCGATACCACTCCGTCAATCTCTCCTGCGGTTGACGACCTACCCACTCGACATATTCGGTACAATCGAACTCTTGTGCCTGTCGTTGCATTTTCGTCCGCAAAGAACCGTCACCCACAATCACCAATAGGATATCGGGACATCGCTTTTTCACCTGTGCAAACGCCGGAACAACCAAATCCATACCCTTAATCTCTTCCAATCGGCTGACAACCCCTATCGTGATTGGACGAGAAAAGCTCCTATTCTCACTCACAATTGAAAAGCCGGGAGGCAACGCGTTATAAATCGTAAAATGGTTACGTTTGTTCAAAGGAGTATTCTCATTATACAATCGAGACGCCCCAAAGAAAGATCGCTCGGCCAACTCGGTAATACATGTAAACGCCCGCACACAATGTCGTTGAATAAAATGTATCAATCGCAAACTGGGGTATATATCGGCAGCCGTATGTGCCGTGGCAATAATCTGCCGTACTCCTAACCATCGTAGCAACAGGATAGGAATAGCCCCCGGCGCCATATATTGCACATGAGCTACATCGGGCTTATACAACTTCAATACCCTGCGTAATCCTTTGTATAAAAAAAGTATTCCCCGCCAACCATTCACTCGCGTTCCGGTAGGACTCAGACAAACCACCTCGCTACCGACTTTTCGAAATCGAACGACCATATCATCGCTATATTCAAAATAGCATGTCGTCACTACCCGATGTCCTCCGGCAACAAGCGCCTGTACGAGATTCAACGTCTGAATCTCCGTTCCCCCGGTTAATAAACAAGGTATGCAAATGAGGATAGTCATAACTTACAAGTGCAACTTTTGTTTAATTTTATTCTTATAATAACAAACTGTCGGATTCAAATCTTTCAAATTAATATTTATAAAACATCGTGTTCTCAACAAATCCCGAATCCACGACCACAAAGATAATTCACCATTTTTCACGTAAAGAAAATCCAAAGAATAATTCATCATATAAATCCTGTGGACTTTATTCTTCTCCATTTTCATGTCCGGGTTCAGATATAATGCATGTAAATTCGCACCTGCTGCAGTCGCCACATAAGCCAAGCCTTCGTTTCGAAAATTCACTTCCATAAAATAATTCTTATTATCTCTATGAAGAAATTCCACACTAAACGGCCCATAATAATTAACTTGCTCCAAAAATTTCTCTACACAGTCCACATCAATATCAAAATCCTCCATCGGCCGAAACTGCCCATAAGCCCCTGCACCGATTAAACGAGGATAATGTCTAATCTTCCTCACTCCTCCTGCCACATACATCTCCTTATCGGTTCTCACACCAATACAATCGATCTCGTACTCTTTATCGATAAACTCTTGAAGAATAAAATCGGCACAATGACTTTCAATTGCTAACGCAGCCTCTACCTCTACCTTACTCCGGCAGATATGAATATCGCCTTTTTCACCTTGCGTACTATTAAGAGGTTTTAAAAGGATAGGATAATCAAAATCGACATTATCTATATTCTCCGTTCGATGGAATTTAATCGATTTTGGAACTGTCAAGCCACATTTTTCAGCCAACTTACATTGCTCATCTTTATTAAATAATTTACCGATCTGTTTTCCTCGTGCGGGAGTACGAAAGAAAGGAGATAATACCGGTTCCTTCTTATCGATAAAAACTGCCGCTTCGTCAAAACTACAAATTATATACTGTTCCCAATCCTCATCTTTCAACCGTTCCAATATGGACATGCACTCCTCTATCTTACAAATACGATATACCTTACTCTTTTTAAGATATTTGCTTTCTGCGACAAAACAGGTATCTTCATCGCATTTGAGGATTAACGTTTGCGCTACATTTGCCTCTCCCAAACTACGAACGATGCTTAATGTATTATTGGTCGAATCCCCTATAATAATAGCTTGCTGTCCTATCTCTCCCATTATCGTTCCCTAAAATATAGTTCTCCCCTCCAACGATTTGCCCCAACAAAAACCTTAGGTAAAACACCCGACCAAGGACGGCCACAAGGCGCTACCGGTTGTATATAGGCATCAATCGCTCTATTTTTAGCAGTATGATCCTGTCTATTCATTTTCAATACACAAGCATTTTTCCAATCGATATTCCATGTATTATAATACCAAAACCACACGCAATATTCATACAATTCCACGCACGAGTCCTCTCCTATCAATTTCTTCACTATGTCACCCGCAGCCAAGTGGTCGTTCCACCCTTCTCCCTTATGGGGAATAAAAATAGCCTTCGGTCGAAGTTTGTCGATCAAGGTTCTCAATTTACAGGTCTCCGGACAATCGAATGAAATTTCACCATCGGGATAATCAAGAAAATGAAGATGATTCAATGGCAGCCCCAATATACCGGCAGCCGTTCGTGATAAAGCTCGCCTAGATTCTATCAATTCTTTTTCATCGATACTGCAACAACCACTATGACTTTTACCTCCACCAGATAATATGACGACATCTACCGGCTTCTCTTCTTTTAACGATCTTTGTATCAGTCCCGAGCAGCCCAAAACTTCATCATCGGGATGCGGTGCAATGATTAATATCCTTTCTTTTATAGGTAACCGACGCTTGCCACAAGAAAGGATACGAATTATCTGAATCCTTATTTGACGAATAAAATCTTTCACGAAAGTAAAGTTTTATAAAAGAAACACAATAAAGAGAACATAATAACCATTTACATCTAAATAATAAAACCGCAGTCCACTCTTTTTACCTAAAAAATTTTACTAGTAATTACATAAATTACAAACTAAAACTAATTATTTCTTAATAAATTTATACAATTTAATTAAATTTTTATAACCCAATACTCTATATATAAAGATCTTAAATTCTTTTTGCCAATCAATTTGTAATCTCGATTGCATCGTTTTTTTATATTCACTTATAATATCTTTTGTATCATACAACTTCTTTGTTTGTTCAATTTTGAAAAAATAATAACAACTAGACTCTTGTTTTGAATACAAATATTCATATTGAGGGAAACAAGATCTATATCGTAACATTCTATACATCATACAATGCATATCAGATCTTAAATGACAATAGTCCAATGGCTTCAATTGAGAAGAGTTTTCTCGATCTACATATATATAAGCTCCCAACGGAGATTTTAAGGCCCGCTTTGTATTACAGAGAAGATCTATAAAAAAGAAACCATCTTCATAAAATTCACCTTCTGGAAATCTGATATTTTTTATTGATTTTGTTCTATATATTGCACCACAACAAACTCCCGATAATTTCCGTTCATAATAATATGGGACAAATTGTTCTTTCGAAACAACCTCAAAATCTTTTATTAGAAAATCTGCATAAATATTTTTATTTAAATTGTATACATTTCCTTTTTCATCAGCTCTTCTTATAGAAAATGCAACCCAATCTAACGATATATCATTTTCTAAATATTTAATATTATCTTCTATAACGGAAGGTGTTAATAAATCATCTCCATCAAGAAACATTACATAATCACCTGTTATATAATCTAGTCCTGCATTTCTTGCCCTTGCTGCCCCTCCATTTTTTTGTGAAATACCGATGATTCTATCGTCTTTCGTTATAAATTTTTGAATTACCTCCCATGTTTTATCTGTACTACCATCGTCTATAATAACTAATTCAAAATTAGAATAGGATTGACCAAGTACAGATAAAATACATTTTTCTATATAATTAGCTAAATTATACGCAGGTACTATAATAGAAACTTTACTCATGACTATCTATCCAATTAAAAATCTTCCAACCTTTGTTTTGAGCAATAATCGAGTTAATACATATGAAATCCCCAGTGATAGTAAAAAGAAACATAGAGGAAATAATATTGTGTGTTCAGCTGCCCAGCGTTCTAATGGAAATAATCGTTGAGCAGTCCTTGATATAAGATACATCTGTATCCAATTATGGAATATATATATTCCATAACTACATCTATCTATCTCTAAAATAACCTTATATTTGCTAATATCACTTATATACGTCGATATGATATTCCCCAAAAACCACAATAGCATTACCATACAAAATCTCGCTAAATCTAATATAGGAGTATTCAATCCATATTCTATTTCATATGAGCATTGTATGATTAAATAAATAATAAATAATATAATTTATACTTCAGAAATATATTAATTACATATTCTTTTAATGGGAAAATGCAATATCCTAAATAAAACCAAAAAAACCATTTCGGGATATTATAAAACCCTCCGATAATTGGAGAAATCTTAGGGGTAGACATTAAAAAAAAGGTACAGACTAAAATCAAACTTTTTATTAATGGTTGATAATCTACTTTATGTAAAAAATATGTGATAATAAAACACCAAAATAACATTGGTAAATACCATAAATGTAAAAATGTTCCATTCAGTAAATTCCAAATATTAAAACAATTATTTGTAAGCATCATCATTATACAAAACAACCAAAATGGAATAATCAACCTTTTAAACTTATTCCAAACGAATGTTGTAAAAACTTTATACTTATGCAATCCTAATAAATAAGAGAATAAATATCCTGAAATGAAAATAAACAAAGGCATAGCATAATTAATCACCCCCATAGAGACATACCTTTCGTAAAGAGATTCATACTTCAGATATAAATTGGGGAAATGGCCTTTTGCAAGCATCATTCCATAAGCGTGAAACGCGACTACTACTAAAATAGAAAAACATCTAATGAAGACTACATCTGTTAATCGATTTGTTCTGGCCTTCTCCATAATATTAATTAATCAAAAAATCAGTCAATTCTATTTTCCCATACTTCTTTTCAACCAAAGGGAAAGATGTCGTTCCTTTAAAATCTAATATTGTATTTTCATTCATTAAACTTAAAGCAGCCGTAGAACAAATTGTCACAACCGTATTAAATCTCACGCCTAATAAAGAAAATATTTGTAATGGAACTATTTTATCGAATACTGTTGCCTTAGGGAAATATTTAGTATAATCAGTTTTCTCCCTTGGATGTATTTTGATAATAATATTCTCTTCTCCATATTTATCAATCAAGTCTTTATATATTTTCACTTTTTCCTCTTCTGTATAAATCTTATCTTCTGACAATGGTTGAGTTAATAAAAGGACTTTTCTACCTGATATTTTTAAGAGGTCTTCTTTATTTATATTAAAAACTGATAATATAAAATTTTGCTTCTCTTTTGAAGATTTATTCCAATACTCCAATAAATCTACGACAAAAGCTTTTTCTTTTAAAAAATCATTGGTTGGAGGCTGTGTCAATAATATCTTTTTACACAAGTTATTATTACCAAAATCATGATCCACAATAGGTCCCCATAATATTTTTTTTATTAAATCAAATCGTCTATATTTTTTTTCTCTACTAATCGTATAATCTAATGCCCCATCTTCTATTAATGTATATTTGCTGCGTCCTATTATAGCTTGGCAAGATCGACCTTGATCAATACCATAAATATCACTAAAAAATAGATATGGCCATCTTAATCGATATAATAGAGGAGAAAATATACTATATATTTGATATATTCTCCAATGATATTTATCCCATTTTACTGTATTAAAAACATAACATTTAATATTTTTTCTCACCGATGAATGTATACCTGTATCAACAAAGAAATAATGAGTCCTTTTTATATCTTTCAAATCACTATACACCAAATAAATCAATAAGGACCATAATGAACCTGTTACAAAAACTCTCGATTTCATTTTGAACATAAAATAGATTCTAACTGAGCCGGAGTATCCACTAAAATTATATTTTGAGAATATGTTACACTTTTAGAATAACCAAATCCCCAAGTAACTCCTATAAAATTTATTCCTGATATATCAGCTCCAATCCTATCAAATTCTGTATCACCAACCAAAACTGTAGAAGATTTTTCCACCGACAATTCTTGACAAACATTTTCAATAATATCTGCTTTTGTTAATTCATTATCATTATCTGCACCATGTACCACAGAACAATAATTAAAGATCCCAAAATGCTTCAAAATATTGATTGCATAATCTTCACGTTTATATGTCGCTACTCCTATATTTAGATTTTGCTTTTGAAGAATTAATAATAGCTCTATTATACCTTCATAAACATAAGCCTGATATAAACATTCCGATTTATAATAATTCCGAAAAATATTAGCTCCTTCTTGTGCCTCATCTCGAGATAAACAACAATATTTAATCAATGAATCTTGTATGGGGGGACCTATAAAACAAGATAAAACCTTATCTGATAAATTTCTTAATCCTAAACATCTTATAGTGTACTTTACACTATTAATTATACCTTCACTTGTATCTAAAAGAGTTCCATCTAAATCGAACAAAACACTCTTAATATTTTTCAACATCTAATCCTGATATTTTGATTTTGTGATAAAATTTATTTGGATATCTTTATTAAGTAATAATAATGCATTTTTTATCATTGCATTGTAATTATCAAAATCCCTTTTATCACCTATAGCAAATTCATACTTACATTCAAAGTAATTATGTGAGTTCTTATCAAAGCCATCAAATCCTGCAAGTTTTACATTATTTACACCCAATTTAATCAGAAAATTTAATAATAATAACAATGAATTATCACTACAAACATCATTCTGATATAATAAAGATTCGTAATTTAACACATAGTCTGGTTTATAATCAATCGGCGTTATATTTGAGGTTAATATTAAATCCGCTTTTAAATTAATATCTTGTAATATATCAGCAAATTTTGCATATCGTTTTGCATTACTCATAAATACATAATCAATATCATAGTCCTCCAAGAAAAAGTTTACAGAAAACACGAGCGTGTTTGGTTCTTTTACATATTTTCTTATCAAATCTTTCTCTATTTTTAATGAAGGACCAGGGCCTAAAACTATAATATTACTATTTAAAATATTCTTGGTTTTTAATATTTCATAAACTTTTGAATCGTCTATTTTATGAGCTTGATAATCTATGTATAAATCTTCTATCAATTGTTTATTATAGATTAATTTTTTTTCTTTCGGCAATTTTTGAAGTATATTATTTACCGCACTAATTGATAATGTTTTTTTATCTAATAAATATTTCACATAAGAAGGATGACAGGCCTGCATTGCAGATATATAAAAATCATATTTATACCCCCAATATTTTTTCTGATATATTGTCATTAAATCTGTATCTATTATTTCTAATAATTGACTTAGATCATAATTCTTATTGTAATATTCGTTCAAATACATTGCTAACAATTCAGAAGGACAATTCCCCGCACTTTTTCCCATACCATATACTGTAGAATCGGCTATAAGTTCCCGGTCCGTTTCCATAGAAAGGAAATGCATTGTATTGCTAAATCCTAATTGAAAATTGTTATGCTCATGATAGCCCAATTTAATATCTTTATCAAGATTATTATCTATTAAGTAAAAGTATCGTGTCATACTTTTTATGTCCAATAAACCATATGTATCGACAATAGAAAATGCATACGGCTTTATTTCATTTATCTTCGTTACATAATCAAGCATTTCTAAATCAGAATAAGATGTTATAGATATTGCCTGAATAAATAATTTATAACCCTTTTCTTTTATTTTTTTACAATATGGAAGAGCTTGATCTATTTTTTCCTTTTTAAATATAACCCTTATCCCTTCTATAAAAGTACTACCACAATTTCTTATATTATCTAAGGAACATGTTCCAAAGTCAATCATTGCAACTGGAATTGCATGTTGTTTTTTTACATTTTTAAATATTTCATTCAATCCATCAGTCGTCGGGACAATAGACTTATCTATATCAAAACAATGCCTATCATCTAAAAAACCTACTTCAATAAAATCAATACCAGCCGCATCTAAACGTTTATATGTTCCTGTTATAACACTATGGCTAAAATTCCAATCATTAACATATCCCCCATCACGTAAAGTACAATCAAGGATTTTTACATTCTTATACATATCATTTTTTATTTATAATAGACTTTACCTTCTCTAAATCTCTAGGAGTATCAACAGAAAGAGAATCTGAATCAACCAACTTATATTTAATATGTATCTTATTTTCTAAAAAACGTTGCAAAGTCACATCTTCTATTCTTTCTAAAAAACCTATGGCAGTAGAAACAAAAAAGTCTAAAGCCTGTTTATTATAACATTCTACACCTACAACTTTTTTATATTTAAAAAGAACCGTTTTATATGGAAAAGGAACAACCGACCTCGATAATAAAATACATTCATCATTATCATTTGTTACAACCTTAATATTGGCGGGATCCATAACTTCTGCTGGATCCGTAAAATATCGGCATAACCCACCAACAAATAGTCCTTCTTCCTTTTTCTTGGGTAAAATAGTTTTTATGACATCTACACTAATTAGAGGCTCATCCCCACAAACAACAACATAATAATCAGCCTGAAATCGCTCACTAACCTCATGTATACGATGAACATGTGTAGGATGATCAGAGCGAGTAAGCATACATTTTATATCATAATTATCACAAACTTTTCTAATCCTATCATCATCCGTTGCTACTATAATTTCACTAAAATCAAGAATTTGACAAACTTGATTATATACCCACCAAATCATAGGTTTCCCACAAATATCTGCAAGAGGTTTACCTGGGAAACGAGAAGACTGATAACGTGCTGGAATTACCGCAATAATTTTCATTTTTTCTTATTTATAAATCTACATACAAATTTTCTCATTCCTGGCGTAAAAACATATAACAAGACCAAACAACTCAAAGTGTATATTGGCACGAGTATGATAGTATAAAATATCCATGATATAAAAGACTGGGAGGGCTCTATATCGAGTATTGGAATTAAGATTATCTCTATCATAACCCAAGGAATAAATATCAACACTATATATTTTACCCAGTTTCCCCAATAATAGAATACACTCTCTTTAAATCCACAATGATACAAGAAATAAGGTTTCCAAATTCCTACAATTAATATTTGACTTACAATTCCACCCATCAATACACCTGGTAGTCCATATAACTTACCACAAATAATCGCTGTTCCAAGGTTCAATACAATCTCTGCAATAGGGGCCCAAATATCTCGAAACAAACCATACCCATACAAAAATTGCATAACCCCCCCACGAGTATAGCTTATAAAAATACTGATTACTATTAAAACAAGAATTATATGATCCAATATATACTCTTTACCCAACCACAAGACAATAAATGGATCTATCAAATGATAAATAGAGAAACAAATTATACCTGCAATAAAATAACGAGCGCTAAGCAATTCCCAAAATACAGACTTTATCTTACTCTTATTCCCTTCTGCTATTAAATTCCCAATTCCAGCTCCTGTACTTTCTAAAAATGTATTTACAAAAACAGCTAGCTTATCTGTTATTATTGTATAGTTTCCATAAAAAGCCACAATTTTTAGATTCACAAATGTATATATTAAGAAGGGGGTCGTTTGCCATTGTACTATACCACTAATTTTTTGTATAAAAAGCTGCTTGGTATATTTCATCACTTCGGGATATTTTTTGAAAAGGTGCTTGCCTTGACGTACTTCACTACGAAGCCACGGGTAGACTTGATTGATTTTCCAATTCAATATGAAAGAATAAATGATGCCAAAAGTTAATTCAATAATAACCCACAAGTAATAACTACCTGTGTAGTAGGCCGAAGCCATTTGAATGAGAACCTTTATAATATTTGCTGTTTGGAAATAGGCGGTAACCACATAATTTTTTTGGTCGGCTCCCAAAAGCGTTTGTTTGTAGTTGGCAAAATAACCGATTAACGAGGAGGCCAAAAACGAGAAATAGGCAAAAAAGATAACTCCCATCTCAAACTCCGTATTGGGAAATATCAACGGAAGAAAGCAAGCCAGTACAATGCCTGCACCCAAGATAATAAAACCTATCCAACGATAGAGATAACCGAACACAGAGATAATCTCGTTGATTTTTTCCTCATCGTGCTCGAATAGGGGCTTATAAAGCACATAACCTATGGCGCTTCCTATCCCCAATTCTGCCAAATTAAGGAATCCGAGCAGATTTTGCAACGTGCCGGTGAGTCCCACAAAATCAGCTCCCAGCGTATCGAGAAATATCTTCCGGGAGAAAAACGAGAGAATAAGAGTCAGGAAATAGAATATGAGATTGACCCTTGCATTCAACAATGATTTTTTGACCCGCGATTCTTGTTGAGGCATATAATATAAAGATATTCTATTTTTATTATTACCGGAAGAAAGACTTAACCCTTTTCCTCTGAAACCATCGTTTCTTCCAGCATCTCCACTGTCTTGGATTTACATCGACGCAGGAGCAGTTTTATTTTCAATTCTATTTTACAAATCCACGCTTAAACTATTGTTTTCCCTCTATCTCATCATGGGTAATAAGCAATAGCATTAAAGTACCAACAGGATTCAAAGCAAGAGGTAAAAGACAGATAAATTTACCCCCTAAAAATCCGTCCTATTCTATGAGCAATTTTATAGATGACATTACGTTTTTTCTTTCTTCCATGTTCCACTCCATAGCCGTAACCGTATCCATAACCATAGCCGTAACCGTATCCATACTTTTTGCTCTCCATTTCGACACCATTGATGACAACCGTAAGGTTCTTGAATTTATTCTCCCGGTAGAGTTTTTCCAATTCCGGCAAATAACGGCGATCCAACATTCCGTTACGGATTACATAGACCGTAAGATCGGCTACCCGACCGATGATAGAAGAATCGGCTACGACTAATGCCGGCACGCAATCCAATATAATATAATCGTATTGTTTCTTCAACTCTTCCACCAAAACAGGTAATCGATCGCTCATCAACAATTCCGAAGGATTGGGAGGTACAATACCGGCCGAGATGATATCGAACATCGCATGAATGTTACTGGACTGAACGAGCTCGGACACACTGTTGTTTTTCCCGGAAAGCCAAGTCGACACACCGTTTTTCGTAGTCAGATCCAATGTTTTACTCAATGTGCGTTTTCTCAAATCCATATCGAGCAAAACCACTTTTTTATTGGTCATAGCCAATGTTACGGCAAAATTGCGGGAAACGAAACTTTTTCCCTCTCCCGGCATAGTAGACGTAAACATAACGACCCGTGCCTGAGGAGCGACGAAATCCATATTGGAACGTAATAACCTGAAAGACTCGGCTACACTGCTGGTCTTATTCTCTTCCACAACAATGGCATGTTCTCCATCTCGGTCTTTCATCAATGGGATTTCGCCCAATATAGGCATCGACGTATAATCCTCAATATCTTTACGCCCCCTCACACCGGTGTTCCACAATAATCGCAAAAGCTGTATCGCCAACGGTATAATGAGTCCCACGATAAAGGCTCCCATCAATAACATTCTGCGAGCCGGGGCGACGGGCGCCGACGAACCGAAGGGTGACTCGATCACCCGTATATTGGCCTCGGTAATGGCCAACTGCAAAGCATTTTCTTCCCGTTTATTCAACAAGAATGTATACAACGACTCTTTAATACTTTGCTGGCGTATAATGCCCAAAGCCTTTTTCTCTTGTTGTGGTACCGACTCGATACGATCGAGTGTCTGCGACTCGACCTCCCGGGCCTTTCTCAATTTTAGTTTCAGTGTAGACAGATAACTATCCATCGAGGCAGTAAGATTGACTCTTACCGCGGCTAAATTATTGTCTAAATCTTTTACCAAAGGGTTATTCTCACCCGAATTAGCGGCTAATCTTTCTCTCTGTAACAGAATCTCGTTATAGGTCGTTATCTGATTTTGCAAGCCACTATCCCCCACGCCTGACACATTGGGTATCAACTGCTTACTATGTTCATTATCGGTCAAATAACGTTCTACCGCCCGGGCGATGGCATACTCGGTTTCCAGCTGCACCAATTCGTCTCTCATCTTACTGCTTTCGCTCATAAATTGAGTGGCCGCTGCATCTATACTGACAATGCGATTCTTTTGTTTGAAATCGGTCAATTCATTCTCTACGTCACCTAACTCTTTACTGATAATTTCGACTCGTTCATTAATAAATTTAGCCGTACTGGTCGCAATGCGGTTTTTATCTTCGATAATCGTTTCCCGATAAACATCGATCAAAGCGTTCAATATAGCCTCGGCACGTGAGATATTCGAGTCCACGCAGTTTATTTGTACCAATGTCGTACGTTCTCCGGCCAAAGAGGTCGAAATAAACGAATGATAAATATTTGCCGCAGTATTCAAGTCTATACGAGATACTTCGACCGGTACATTATAATAGGCCGATATTTTATCGGGGATATCCTCTACAATAAATCGACCGGCTGCGGAAATTATAGTATCACCGAACAAAAACTCTTGGCCTTCGTTGTCACTTTTCTTCGTACCTATTTTGAGTTGATTCAGTAAAAAACGATTCCCATTTAAGGGCTTAATTTCCATAGAAACCGGAGCCGTATAAGCATCTAAGAAATTCACCCGGATAGGCGACTCGGCATACAACTGATCATAATGCAACCAATTTTTTACCTGATAAGTGACGTCCAAATGTAAGCGTCCGACAACTTCACGCATTAATTGATGCGACTGCAAAATATAGATTTCATTCTCGACTCCGCTACCCGATATACCTCCATTTAATTCAAGAACAGCCGACATATCGTTTCCCGATTTGTTTTCGCTCTTCACTAACATTACCGCGCTTCTCTTGTATAACGGTGTTTGCATAGCTAAATAAAACCATGCGACCGACATACATATAACGACCGATAGCACAATCCAATACCAATTATCGAATACCAACTCGACAATATCCCGCAGGGTTACCCCTCCTTCATTTTTCTTATCGTTCTTAGTTTCTTGAATGAGCTCCATATAGAGATGTTACTTATCTTTTAACACAATAATCATAGACACAATAGACAGCACCGATGCTACAAGAGATATAATACTACTACCGGCAGAAATAAACGACAAGGTTGAGCTACCTTTCACTCCTATCGATTTATTAGGCTGCACATAGATTACATCGTTCTGCTTTAAATAATAACAAGGTGATTCCAATACTTTTTCGCCCGAAGTTAAATCTACGGTATAAGTTTTTCGTTGGTCTCCGTCCTCGCGTATTACCAATATATTATCCCGTTTTCCCGAGGGAGTCAAGTCACCTGCCATAGTCAAGGCTTCGAGAAGCGTAATACGGTCTCCCGATATAGTTTGCACACCGGGACTGTTTACTTCACCCATTACCGAAACCTTAAATCCCTTTATCTGTACATTCACCACAGGATCTTTTACATATTCCCCCTCGATGAGCTTGTTCTCGACGGCATCGGCCAACTCTCTTCTCGATAATCCACCGGCCTGCATCTCACCCAAAATAGGAACTTCTATTTTTCCGTCCTTATCGACCCTTAAACCAACAGTTTCCTGTATCGTGGTCGATGCCCCCGTACTACCTAATACCTGGCTATTGCTGAATATTTCCAGCAACTCACCATCTTTACTACTCACTGTTATGAGTAACTGGTCGTCCGGGACAATCTTTAATTCATAGTCTTGTGCTATGGTTTGAGGGGATTGCTCCAAGCCATCGGCTCCTTGCAAATAAACCATTTTCTTAGAAGGCACACATGATACCAAACCTACAAGTATCACAGCCAAGAGAATTTTCGAAATATATTTCATTTGTCTAAAATAACAATTTAACATATCAAGCCTTTGAACCGGCCACTTTCTTATTAATCTTTTTAGTAAGATAAAGTTGCATAATGGTCCAAATAAAAATGTCTAAAAACAATAATAAATTTATATTTACATGAGTCAATAACAACAAATTCATGGCTGCAAAACCAGCAGAGATTAACAATATCGTAATCATAGCTGCTCGATGCGAAAATCCTAATGCTAAAAATTTATGATGGATATGGTTCTTATCGGGCCTAAAAATATTCTTTCCGAAACGAGCCCGGTGTAAAATAACCCGAACCACATCGAATACCGGAGTGATCAACAACGAAAAGGCTACCACAATTACATCGGGTATATGATAGGAAACCGAATTATCATATATGCTAAGCCGAATTGCCAATATACTCAATACGAAACCAATGGTCAACGATCCGGTGTCACCCATAAAAATTTTTCTACCTCGGTTTGGATTTCCGAAAACATTATAATAGAAAAACGGGATAATTGTTCCCAAAGTTACGATAGCGAGAGCCGCATACAGCCATTCTCTCTGATAAATAAACAATATAGTAAAAAATAACAATGCTATTCCGCTCAATCCAGAAGCCAGTCCATCTATTCCGTCTATCAGATTTATAGCGTTAGTAATAAAAACAATAGTAAATACAGTAAACGGGAGTCCCACTACCGGAGGTAATTCGTAAATTCCGAAGATTCCATAAAGATTATTGATCCATAATCCCGAAGACACCAACAAAATGGCACAGAATATTTGAACAATAAATTTCTGACGATAGCGAACTCCGATCAAGTCATCGGTAATACCTGTCAAATACAACAGCAATAAACTACTCAACCCAAAAGATAGAACAGACGTATCACTCACTCCGATAATAGAGGGAAACAATTCCTCCCCGTAAATTCTATTCAGCCCTATCATCAAAGAAAGAGTAAAAATAACGGCAGGGAAAAACGAAACACCTCCCAGACGAGGTATTATACCTTTGTGTACTTTTCGTTCATCTGGCATATCGAATAAATGCTTTTTAAACGATATCAATAAAATTCTTGGAATAATAAAAATAGAAAATCCCAAACTAATAAAAAATGACAACAATAAAATCGAAATATAACCCATAAAATATTAGATTTAATTCATCATTTTCAATACTAATAAACCCAATTTTTTCAACATATTGACCCAATTCTATGCAAAAATATCTTTATCCACTAACGCCCCCTCTATGAAAGAAATCAATCCTATCTGTTAACCCAAAATCTCAGGCGAAAGAAATTACTTTATTTTTTATGCATTCCTTAAATATACGCCTCTATACTACTGGGGGACACCGAAAAGAAAGCTTTTCCCGGCTCTAAGAATCACTTATAACCCCTCTTTGACCCATCCCTATCTCAGTGGATAATCATTATTGGAAGGGTAAATAAATATAACACTTCATACAAGAGATAGATTACTATAAACTATCAATTTCAGAAGAACTACATTTACTTTTCTGTGAAGAACAGGGTAAATAACAACAGAATAACTTAAACATATCTGTATATTATACTAACTCTGACTTCACAGAGTTTTGCAAAGGTAGCTACATTTCTTAAAAAACACAATAAAATCTTACAAAAAATACTTCCATTCTACAAAAATCCAGATAAATATATAGTATTGAGCAGTTTACAAATTATTTATTAAATATTAAACAAACCAGTAAAAAAAAACAGAAATTAAAAACACTTAATAATCACATAAAAAACTGACATTTATGTATAGTTCAGAAACCACCGGACAACAGTTTATACAACACTGCCGCTCTTTCATTTTTGAATATTACCGAATGCAACGTAATATAAAAAATGGGTGTATTTACAGCATATATATCAAGTATCCTGTGTAAACTACATAAGCAAAAATCATAAATACACCTTCCACCCGAGTAATCGTACGTACCTTATAATATCTCCCGGCAAAGAACAGCAACAAAGAAACCGCTAATAAATAAAATAGATCGACATTCGTTATTCCACCCAAAGGTAATGGGGTAATAGTAGCGCTCATGCCCAATACAAAAAAGACATTGAACAGGTTGGATCCGATCACATTCCCAATAGCAATCTCAGGATTTTTTTTCAAAGCAGCTACCACCGAAGTGGCCAATTCAGGAAGAGAAGTCCCCATAGCAACAAGAGTCAATCCTATAACAGACTCTCCTACTCCCAACGACCGGGCTATCTCGCTCGACCCATTGACAAAAAGCCGACCACCGAAAATCAAAGCGACAAGCCCTCCAACGATATACAATAAACAACGCCATGTAGATAACGGTCCAATTTCAGCTTGTTCTTCTCCTGTATTATCGTGTGCGATAGCAAACGTATACCCGAGAAATATGGCAAAAAAGCAAAGCATAAGCAAACCGTCCGCCCTATTCAGTATATTCTCCGCACCGGTTTCCAAAAATACATCGTTAGCACAAATTAAGACAACCACACACGAGAGAATGGCGAGCGGTATTTCTTTTGTCAATGTTCCTTTGGTTATTGTTATAGGAGCAACAACTGCTGTCACACCCACGATCATCAAAATATTAAAAATGTTACTGCCCACAACATTCCCGATAGAAAGTTCGGCACTCCCATTAATAGCCGATACGATACTAACTGTCAACTCGGGAGCCGAAGTTCCAAAGGCCACGATAGTTAGACCTATTACCAACGACGATATGTTAAACCTTTTGGCCAATGCAGCCGCTCCATCAGTCAAAAAATTAGCACCAGACAGAATTAAGCCCAAACCCACAAGTAAAAACAAAATACTCATCATGAATCTTTACGCTAATATTTATTATATGTAGGCAAATATACAGGAAATATGCCTAATATGAAAATCCACCTCAGACCGGAGGCGCTCTTTTTCGTCCAATACGACCCGAAAGCAACTTGGTTCGATCAACAGAAACCAGCTTTTCGGTGAAAAAGAATCTTTCTTCAAAAACAAAACACGTCCCCCCCCCTTAAAACACGCCTCTATCGTCTTATTCGAATAAGCATATCTTCATTAATTTATATTAAGAAATATCAGCTGTAAGAAAATAATCCATACCTTTGTTTGCAAACAAAGGGGTGCCTAAAAGCGGCTGAGATTATACCCTATGAACCTGATACGGATAATGCCGGCGCAGGAATTGTTCATAGTTCTATCTTTTTCAATACGGTTTTATGTGCATCCCCTTAAATGAAACAAACCGTATGAAAACTTATCCTGTCGTATTGACAATAGCCGGTTCGGACAGCAGTGGAGGAGCCGGAATACAAGCCGATTTGAAAACCATGTCGGCCATCGGGGTGTTCGGCACATCGGCTATCACGGCCATTACGGCACAAAACACCTGCGAAGTGAGGGACATACAAGGTATCGAACCCGATATCGTGCGGCAACAAATCGAAGCCATACTCGACGACCTACCTTGTACAACCGTTAAATTAGGCATGCTATACTCTCGCGCGACCATCGAAACGATTGCCGATTGCCTACAACGTTATCCGTTACGGAATATCGTGCTCGATCCGGTTATGGTTTCTACTTCGGGTTGTCGGCTAATCGAGGAAGAAGCTATCTCTGCCGTTAAAACACTATTGTTGCCACAGGCGACAGTCATCACTCCCAATATTCCCGAAGCCGAGATACTGAGCGGACTTGCCATCGACAGTGAGAAAGATATGGAAAAAGCAGCCAACAGACTGTTTCAAGCCGGTTGTCGTGCCGTTCTCGTGAAAGGAGGACATTTGAAAGGAGCAGAATCCTGCGACATACTCTTTATGCCCGATTCTGTTCCTGTTCGCTACACCTCACCCCGCATTTCTACCCGGAACACACACGGAACAGGGTGTACCTTTTCTTCTGCCATCGCCTCTTATCTGGCGTTGGGACACATGTTGACCGATGCCGTTTCCCTCGCAAAAAAATATCTCACCCAAGCGTTACAGGCCGGAGCCGACATTGCAATAGGAAACGGACATGGTTCGGTAAACCATTTTTTCGCCCCTCGTGTTTTAACCCCATTAAACCCGATTAAAGATGAAAATCTATATTAATCAAAAGGAAATAGAAGTCCAAGACAACATTTCCGTAAAAGAGTTACTCGATATGCAACAAATCGCCATCGAAGGTACGGCTATCGCCATCGACAACAAGCTGGTTCCCAAAAATGAATGGAACGATCGGATTTTAACCGATGGGAACAAGATAACGATTATCCGGGCTACATTCGGAGGATAACGAACGGATTTCTCGAAATGAAATATATAGGCATTACAGAGGAACACCCCATAGAACAGGAAAACCGCTTAATCACCGCCCTGCTCGACAACGGATTGGATTTAATCCACCTCCGCAAACCGAAGTATTCCGGAGAAAAAACAGAGCAACTGTTACTCTCGATTCCTCCCCGCTATTACGATCGAATAGTACTTCACGACCATTTCGAACTGGCAGAAAAATACCGGCTTGCCGGTGTTCATCTCAATGGAAGGAATCCGCATTACCGACCCCTGTCGAACGACTATATCCCCACCCTATCCCGCTCTTGCCATTCCATCGAGGAACTGACGGACGGACAACGATATGACTATCTGTTTTTGAGCCCCATCTTCGACAGCATATCGAAAAAGGGATACCGTTCCGCATTCTCGCCCGAACAACTGACTAAGGCTGGGAAGAAATGTGTTATCAACGAGAGAGTCATTGCCTTAGGCGGTATCACCCCCGAAAAAAAAACTGCTATAAAGGATTGGAATTTCGGAGGGATCGCCGTACTCGGTTTCCTATGGCAGGAACCGACCATTGCAGGGGTTATTCGACAGCTCACTCGATTAAGAAACGATTAATACGAACAAAATATGTTACAATTCATTACCCACCAGACACCCCGATTCGGAATCATAGAGGGAGCAGTCGCCGCCTTGAACGGAGGTTGCAAATGGATACAGCTCCGTATGAAAGGTGCTCCTATCGAAGCTGTCAGGCAAACCGCCCAGCAACTCATTCCGCTCTGTAAAGAACATGAAGCCATACTCGTCCTCGACGATTATGCCCAACTGGCGGCCGACCTCGACATAGACGGCGTCCATCTGGGAAAGCTCGACATGCCTGTTTCCGAAGCTCGTCTGCTTATCGGCGAGAAATACATTATCGGAGGAACGGCGAATACCTTTGAAGACATACAAGGATTAGTCCGGCAAGATGCCGATTATATCGGTTTGGGACCATTCCGATATACCGAGACGAAAAAGAACCTGAGTCCTATCCTCGGCCTCGAAGGTTATGCCCGAATCATGGAACAATGCCGGACGAACGACTTGAAAATTCCGGTGGTCGCCATCGGAGGTATCACAGCCGACGATATTCCGGCCATCATGGAAACCGGAGTGTCGGGAATCGCTTTATCGGGAACTATCTTGCAAGCCGAAGATCCTGAAAAGGAAACTAAAAAAATAATAGACCTATTAAATAAATATCGTAAAGCATGAACAAATTAATTATCGGAGGACGGGAATTTTCCTCCCGCTTATTCGTAGGAACCGGGAAATTCAGCTCAAATGAACTAATGGAAAAAGCCATCGAAGCCTCCGGATCCGAAATGATTACCGTGGCCATGAAACGTATCAACATGACCCAAGAAGCCACAGACGATATGTTGACACACATCGACCGCAATAGAGTACAATTTCTACCTAACACATCGGGAGTACGCAATGCCGAGGAGGCCGTACTTGCGGCTCAATTTTCCAGAGAATGTTTCGGGACCGATTTCGTTAAACTCGAAATCCACCCCGATCCCAAATATCTCCTACCCGATCCTGTGGAAACCTTGAAAGCTACCGAACAACTGGCAAAACTGGGATTCGTGGTACTTCCCTATATTCAAGCAGACCCCGTACTTTGTAAACGGCTCGAAGAAGTCGGCGCTGCCACCGTAATGCCCTTAGGCGCACCGATAGGCACTAACAAAGGATTGCGCACTCGCGACTTCTTGCAAATTATCATTGAACAAAGTAATGTACCAGTCATCGTCGATGCCGGGATAGGTGCACCTTCCCATGCCGCAGAAGCTATGGAACTGGGAGCCGATGCTGTGTTGGTAAACACGGCTATCGCCGTCGCCGGGAATCCCGTAGAAATGGCTATCGCATTCAAACAGGCTGTCGAAGCCGGCCGCCGGGCATACGAAGCCGGATTAGGCGCACAATACCATTTTGCACAAGCCAGCAGCCCGTTAACCTCTTTTTTAGATTAAACGCAAAAGTAATATGGACACAAAAAAAATAATCAAAGATTCTTATCCCAGTTCCGAAAAAATATATATTCCGGGGAAATTATTTCCCATACAGGTGGGGATGCGAAAAATAAACCTCACCGACACAGTCACCGTAGAAAACGGAAAACGGATACACACGCCCAACGCTCCCGTATACGTATACGACACCAGTGGGCCTTATACCGATCCCGATATTACGGTAGATATAGACAAAGGGCTTCCACGTCTGCGCGAATCATGGATTACGGCGCGAGGCGATGTGGAGCGACAAGACGATATCACCTCGGAATACGGCCGTGCCCGTCGTGACGACCCGTCTCTCGACCCTATACGGTTCAAAAATACTCCCCTTCCCTACAAAGCCAAACCGGGACATGCCATCACGCAAATGTATTATGCCCGACAGGGAATCGTCACGGCCGAAATGGAATATGTCGCCATACGGGAAAACTTGCAAAACGAACAATTAGGCATTAAAAGCCACATCACACCCGAATTCGTGCGACAAGAGATAGCCGCCGGGCGAGCGATCATTCCGGCGAATATCAACCACCCGGAAGCCGAGCCGATGATTATCGGCCGTAATTTTTTGGTCAAATTAAACACTAACATCGGGAACTCTGCGCTATCCTCGGGTATAGAAGAAGAGATCGACAAAGCCGTATGGAGTTGCCACTGGGGGGGCGACACACTGATGGATCTATCGACCGGCGACCACATACACGAAACCCGTGAGTGGATTATCCGGAACTGTCCTGTCCCCGTGGGAACTGTCCCCATCTACCAAGCCCTTGAAAAAGTAAATGGAAAAGTCGAAAATCTGTCGTGGGAGATTTACCGCGACACACTTATCGAACAATGCGAGCAAGGAGTGGACTATTTCACCATTCACGCCGGCGTGTTGAAAGCTCATGCCGATTTGGTGGGCGAACGACTTACCGGAATCGTATCGCGCGGAGGGTCTATTATGACAAAATGGTGCGTCATTCACAATCAGGAAAGTTTCCTGTACACACATTTCGATGAAATCTGTGAAATCTTAAAACAATATGACGTAGCGATTTCTCTGGGTGACGGTATGCGTCCGGGCTCGATACACGATGCCAACGACCGTTCGCAATTCCTCGAACTCGATGTGTTGGGCGAACTCACTACAAAAGCATGGGCTCATGATGTACAAGTCATTATCGAAGGTCCCGGCCATATCCCCATGCACAAAATCAAAGAAAATATGGAAAAAGAACTGAACAGTTGCCACGAAGCTCCTTTCTATACGTTAGGCCCATTGACGACCGACATCGCACCGGGATACGACCACATTACATCGGCTATCGGAGCGGCTCAAATCGCGTGGTTAGGCACAGCCATGATCTGTTATGTAACCCCCAAAGAGCACTTGGGATTACCCGATCGAGAAGATGTGCGCAACGGTGTTATCGCTTATAAAATAGCTGCACATGCCGCCGACCTTGCCAAAGGATTTCCCGGAGCACAAATACGCGACGATGCCATGAGCAAGGCCCGATATGAGTTCCGCTGGAAAGACCAATTCAATTTGGCACTCGATCCCGAACGTGCCCTCGAATACTACAAACAGGGATCGTTCCACGACGGTAATTATTGTACCATGTGCGGGCCGAATTTCTGCGCCATGCGCCTGTCGCAAGATATTACCGACTGTATAGAAAAGGAATGATAAACCTGTTCATGACTCAAACGAGTAATATGAAAATATTGATACTAAACGGAAGCCCGCGAAGCAACGGCTTGATAAGCCGAATTTTGGACACGATGGCCAACGAGGCTCGGCAACACCATGCCGAGGTAGAAGTCGTACCGGTGTGCCGGTTAGACATACACCCTTGCACTGGCTGCATGAGTTGCCGCAGTCGCCATAACTGCGTCCTGCCAGAGGACGATGCCCAACGCACCCTCGCCAAAATTGTAGAGGCCGATGCCCTCGTCATCGGATCTCCTTGTTATTGGGGCAACATGAGCGGACAGTTGAAAATCCTGTTCGACCGACTGGTCTACGGCTTGATGGGTGAAAGTCCGAAAGGATTTCCCCTCCCCCTGCACAAAGGCAAAAAGGCCGTCATTGTAAGCACTGGTTCCACCCCATGGCCTTTCAATATCGGGTTCAACCAAACCCGAGGTACGGTAAAAGCACTACGTGAAATTCTGAAATGGAGCGGATTTTCAGTACAAGGTGTCCTGCAAAAGGGCGGAACCAAACAGCACCATGAACTAACCATGAAAGAATTGCAAAAATGTAAAACCCTCATTAAACGACTAACGATTTAAAAAAAATTACAAAAAGATGTTTTCCAGTGAATTAGAAAAATATTCTTGGGAAGATATAACTGCCTGCATAGCTTCGAAACGGAGTCGTGATGTCGAAATCGCTCTTGGCAAAGAGCATTTACAACTCGACGATTTCATGGCGCTCGTCTCACCTGCTGCCGCCCCCTATATAGAACATATGGCGGCATTGAGCAGGCTCTATACCCAAGAACGTTTCGGCAAAACGATACAGATGTATGTACCGCTTTATATCACCAATTCATGTACAAACCACTGTGTCTACTGTGGATTCAATCACAATAACCCCATCGCCCGAATTATTCTTACCGAGAAAGAAATTGAAAATGAATGCCGGGCAATCCGTCAAATGGGACCGTTCGAGAATTTGCTTATCGTAACCGGAGAAAATCCACGCGATGCCGGAGTCGATTATTTGGAACGAGCTCTACAAATCGCACGTCCCTACTTCTCGAACCTATCGATAGAAGTCATGCCCCTCAAAAGCGAAGATTACTATCGCTTGACCCAATCGGGTCTCAACGGCGTGGTCTGCTTTCAAGAAACCTATCATAAAGACCGGTACAAAGTATACCACCCGAAAGGCATGAAATCTATCTTCGAATGGAGAGTAAACGGATTCGACCGCATGGGACAAGCCGGTGTACACAAAATAGGCATGGGAGTGCTCATCGGATTGGAAGACTGGCGTACCGATGTAACCATGATGGCCATACACTTGCAATACTTGCGCAAGCACTATTGGCAAACTCGATATAGTGTCAACTTCCCCCGCATGCGCCCGTCCGAAGGTCATTTTCAGCCCAATGTAATCATGACGGATAAAGAGCTGGCACAGTTGATTTTTGCATTTCGTATTTTCGACCACGACGTGGATATTTCCGTATCCACCCGAGAAAACGCAAAATTCAGAGATCACATCGCCACTCTCGGAGCGACTTCGATAAGCGCAGGTTCGAAAACCGACCCGGGAGGTTATGCCACTTATCCGCAAGCGTTAGAACAATTTTCGGTCAGCGACGAACGGACACCTGCCGAAGTGGAACAAGCTGTCAAAGCTATGGGGTATGAGGTCGTATGGAAAGACTGGGACAAAATATTCGATCGATGAACGAAAGGTATATCCGCCAAACCATGATTCCCGAAATCGGGGAAGCAGGACAGGAAAAATTGAAGAATGCTAAGGTATTGATTGTCGGTATAGGAGGGTTAGGTTCTCCCATCTCTCTATATCTGACCGCAGCCGGAGTAGGACAAATAGGACTTATCGACGATGATATCGTTTCAAGTAGCAACTTACAAAGGCAAATTCTTTATACCGAGGCAGAAATAGGACAATCGAAAGTCGAGTGCGCTTGTCGAAGACTGTCGGCTTTGAACAGTTCAACTCGATTCGAGACCTATCCCAATCGTTTCACCTCCGACAATGCAGATCGACTTGTCTCCACTTACGATATCATTGTCGACGGATGCGACAATGCTGCGACCCGTTATCTGATCGACGATGTCTGTTCCTGCTTCAAAAAGCCCTATGTATATGGGGCCATTTCGGAATTTCGGGGACAGGTTTCCGTCTTTAATTACCGAGGTGGACCTCGATACAGCTATCTTTATCCCCGCCCCGAAGTTATTCCCCCGGCTCGTCCCGGAGGAGTTATCGGTACTATTCCGGGAATTATCGGCTGCATGGAAGCCGCAGAAGTGATTAAAATCATTACCGGCTATGGCGAAGTTTTAAGCGGGAAACTTTTCCTGCTCGACACACAAACCTTACAACATGAAATCATCGAGATATGATTTTCGTATTATCCTCCCAAAAAGAGGGTGTGTCAAAACTCAATTTTTGAAGATATGAACTTATAATTTGAAATTTGAGTGCCCTCAAAAGGCTAAAAAAGGGTCGTATCATTACTCAATACAGAGCTTGATACGACCCTTTTAAATGTCATAGTTACAATCTATAACTTTTCGGAGGGGACATTTTAGTTTTGACACACCTCCTTTTTTGTTTCCATATCGATTATTTTTCGAACTACAAATCCAATAATCCGTCGGGGATATTCAGATACAACTTGCGATTATCTTCGTCTATTTCACAAACAAATTCATCGACAGCCGGTATAAGCAACAATCGCCCGTTATATTCCACTTCAAACAATACATTTTCCGTAGAATCATCGATCGAGACAATCTTCCCCAACTCTCCTTTCTCGCTATCGATCACAGTGAAGCCTATAAAGTAATCTCCCGGAGCTTCATCTTCATTCGATTCTTTGTAATAAGACTTCGGGAAATAAACATCGAGTAAAGTAAATGGACGCGCATCCGCTTCATTATCTACATCTTCCAATTTAATCAAAGCCGTCGTATCGCTCTTAAACCTATATTCCTCGATAAAAAACGGTACGAATATGCCATCTATCTCACATACGATATAAGAACACTCCGTGCGGTCGAACACATCATCGGTAAAAGTAAAAGACAACTCGCCTTTCACTCCATGAGGCTTATTAAACCTTCCTATCCTTATCAATTCTTCCCTTGTAATCATTCTTTCACTTTTATTTCGTCCAAATCCACACAGGTTACAACCGTGTATTTTCCCTCTACCTGCACCCATCGAGAAAGTAAAGCTTTTTTTCGGAACTCCCCGATATACCGGTACAGGCTATCGACATATTCGGTCATGTTATAATCGAGAGCTTTGACATGTACATAAATCGTCCAACTGTCACGGGCATCGTAACAAACCGTATCGAACACTGCAACCGTCGGTTCATCGGCCCGGAACCGGCGTATCTCACACAAATAGGCATACAACGAATCTAATAACTGCCGAGAATTTCTCCGGGGAATAACCGTTACCTCGTCGCTCCCGACGGCCTCGACAATCTGTTTCCTCGCTTTTGCCGAATCGCCAAGCACTTGTATCACAAAATGACCTTTTTCATCGACATACGCCGCCCCCAAATATTTGGGGAAATCCTTCCATTGAAAATAAGAAGGATTCTCTCCTATCGCAGCCAAATATTTCCGATACAAACGGTATCCGGTAGAATCGCAAGTCTCCTCTACGGGAACTTCCGTTACTATTGCATCGGAAGTCTTCCCGCCGTCGGCACGCTCCTGTACTTGCTGCGAACAAGAAGACAGAAGCAATCCCGCCACGGCAACACAAAAATACCACCCTTTCATCGATCTATAAACGGGTAATACGTGCACCTATCGCATTGAGTCGTTTATCGACATCTTGATACCCCCTATCGATTTGGTCTATATTATGAATACGACTTGTACCCTCGGCACTCATTGCAGCGATAAGCATGGCTATTCCCGCTCGAATATCGGGTGAAACCATATTGGTAGCCCTCAACGTGTGTGCGTGAGCCTGACCGATAACTGCCGCCCTATGCGGGTCACACAGAATGATTTGCGCTCCCATATCGATAAGTTTATCCACGAAAAACAAACGGCTCTCGAACATCTTTTGATGAATCAAGACGCTACCTTTCGCCTGTGTCGCCACAACGAGGAATACGCTCAACAAGTCGGGAGTCAATCCCGGCCACGGAGCATCGGCAAAAGTCATAATCGAACCATCGATGAAAGTCTCTATCTCGTAACATTCATGTTCGGGTATATGAATATCGTCGCCCTGTTGTTCCACGGTTATCCCTAATCGTCGGAAACTATCGGGAATAATTCCCAAATCGTTATACGATACATTTTTAATCGTAATGTCCGAACGTGTCATCGCTGCCATACCGATAAAACTACCCACCTCGATCATGTCGGGAAGAATAGTATGCTCACACCCTTTTAACGATGAAACTCCGTGAATGGTGAGCAGATTAGACCCGATACCTTCGATATGCGCCCCCATACGGTTCAACATTTTTGAAAGTTGTTGCAAATAGGGCTCGCAAGCGGCATTATAAATCGTCGTATCGCCTTCGGCCAATACAGCTGCCATTAGAATATTTGCCGTACCTGTAACCGATGCTTCATCGAGCAACATGTAACTACCCCGCAATTTATCGGCTTTAATTTCATAACGCTGGGCTTTGGGACAATAATTAAATGTAGCTCCCAACTTTTGGATACCGAGAAAATGGGTATCCAACCGGCGTCTTCCGATTTTATCGCCTCCCGGTTTCGGTAAAACGGCATACCCGAAACGAGCCACAAGAGGTCCGATAATCATTACCGATCCCCGCAAAGAAGCTCCTTTTTGAAAAAATTCGTCACTATCGAGATAATCGAGATTTATCTTATCGGCCTTGAAACTGTACGCATTCAGACCTATGCGTTTTACCGTCACGCCCAAATCTCGCAAAAGTTGTATCAAATTATTTACATCGAGTATATCGGGAATATTGTATATCTTCACTTCTTCCGGGGTCAACAGTGTAGCACACAAAACCTCCAACGCCTCATTTTTAGCTCCTTGCGGTATCAGATCACCATTTAAGCGATGCCCGCCTTCAATAATAAAAGATGCCATACTCTCTTTCTCTATTAAGGTTAATGAGTGAAAGATACAAAAAAAGCGATTATTTACCCGCTTTTTTCGAATTATTTTTTGATTTACGCTGCTGCACGACCGGTTCCCTCACATCTCTCAAATGATATGTGGATGCATCGAGATCAATCACACCATGTGTATACTCCCGCAAATCTTTCAAAATCTTCTCATCTTCCACCGAATCCTTATTCCATTGATAAAACAACTTTTTCATATGATTCGCCAGCATGGAAACCAATGCACTCCTTTCGGGTCCATCGGGCATCGACTCCGCCTTTTTCAACATCTCTTCCATAATTTTCCCATAATGACGATACTTTATGGGAGAAGCCTGATAAGGAACCGACTCGGGCACGGTATGAAGATTTTCTTTTTTGATGATTTCATACGGATAATCGATATCCAACTTGAAATCGGACATAATTGCCAAATGATCCCACAATTTGTGCTTAAAGTCCTCGATATCCCGTAAATGAGGAAACAGATTCCCCATGATATTTATAATCGTATTGGCACAACGGGTACGTTCCGCTCTGTCCTCTATGGTCATGCAGTGATCTACCATCTGCTGCACATTGCGGCCATATTCGGGCAACACGAGTCTTTTCAATTCCGAAGTATATTGCATATAATTTCTATTGATATAACTTTTATAATATTTTATTTTTAGGAGTCGTGGCTATAAACTCTTTCAGATAAAAAGGTTCGAAATAAGCCACGTCTTCAAATTGCCCGTTACGGAAAGCACGCTCGGCCAATGCCAACATATCGGTAGCCAAAGGAACTATTCCTTCTACAAATATGGCATTGCGATGTTTAATCACATCTTTACATTTTGTCGAGCCGTTTCCCGAAAATACGATCCGACGATTGTCCAACAAGTCCGAGAAAGTATGCTCATCGATTACATACGCACCGACAGGAACGACATCATTCAACGCATTATCGTAAACAGCCGAATAGACCTCCATGCGACGGGCATCGATCATAGGACAATATAACACATCTTCCTCAAAATAGTTTCTAAACATGGTCGTACAAGCCAAAAGTTCGAGCGTAGGAACTGAGATGAGAGGAACTTTCAATCCGAAACAAAGACCTTTGGCTTCCGAAACACCGATACGCAATCCCGTATAGGAACCGGGACCGCTACTCACGGCAACCGCATCCACCTTGACTCCTTTATCTCTCGAAAAATCCATAATCTGTTTTACATATACTCCTAACAACGAAGCATGCGAAGGCCCCTCGAAATTCTCGAAATGGCATTGAACGACACCATCGGAAGACAAGGCGGCGGAACAAACAGACGTAGAAGTCTCTATATGTATAATATTCGGCATAATTCAATCCGTAAAGTATGATTTATCTCCCGATACCCGGTCGGAAAGGCGATAAACCAACGATGTAATCAACGTTAACGAGTGTACAAAATTAGCTCTTTTTTTTCAATTTATTGCTTTCTCATCGGAATTAAGATTAAATTTGCAAAAACATTTACAGACTTATGATACAATCGATGACCGGTTTTGGTAAAGCCGTAGTGGAATTACCGCATAAAAAAATAACTGTCGAAATAAAATCCTTAAATAGTAAACAACTCGATTTATCGACCCGTATTCCTCAGCAATACAGGGAAATGGAGATGGAAATTCGATCCGAAATAGCCAAACGTCTGGAACGTGGGAAAGTAGACTTCTTCGTATACAGTGAAGCTATCGGCAAGGAGGCTTCTGCCCAAATAAATATTCCGGTTTTGGAAGGTTATTTCCAACAAGTCAAAGAAGCCTCGGTCAAATTAGGTATTGCGATGCCCGACGACTGGTTCTCCATCTTGTTACGTCTGCCCGATGCCATGAGCTCCGAAAGTCAAGAGATAGACGAAACAGAACTCAACGCTTTGAGAAAAGCAGTCGACCAAGCCATCTCTCAATTGGAAGAGTTCAGAATTCAGGAAGGAGCCATGTTGCAACACCTTTTTGAAGAGAAAATCGCCAACATAGCTCATTTGTTACAAGAGGTAGAACCTTACGAAAAAGAGCGCATCGAAAAGATAAAAGGTCGGATAATCGACGCTTTGAACAAAATCGACAATTTCGATTACGACAAAAACAGATTTGAACAAGAGATGATTTTCTACATCGAGAAACTCGACATCAATGAAGAAAAACATAGACTCGACAATCACTTGAAATATTTTCTTGAAACCCTGCAATCGGGCAAAGGGCAAGGCAAAAAACTCGGATTTATCAGTCAGGAAATGGGACGTGAAATCAACACACTCGGTTCCAAATCGAACCATGCCGAGATGCAACGCATTGTCGTGCGTATGAAAGACGAGTTGGAACAAATCAAAGAGCAAGTACTAAATGTAATGTAATGGAACAAAGAGGTAAACTCATCATCTTTTCGGCCCCCTCCGGTTCGGGTAAATCCACCATCATACAATCGTTATTGAATCGCGATTTGAACCTGTCATTCTCTATCTCTGCCACCAGTCGTGCTCCGAGAGGGACTGAGAAAAACGGCATCGAATATTATTTCATCACACCCGATGAATTTCGCGAACGTATAGCGAACGACGAATTTCTGGAATATGAAGAAGTCTATGCCGGGAAGTTCTACGGCACTTTGAAAAGCGAAGTGGAACGGATTCTCGACTCGGGGAAAAATGTTATTTTCGATGTCGACGTTGTCGGCGGACTCAACATAAAAAAATATTACGGGAACCAAGCTCTCGCTTTGTTTATCCAGCCACCCAGCATACAAGCATTGGAACAACGATTAAAAAACAGAGCGACAGATACCCCGGAAGTTATAGCCCACCGGATAGCAAAAGCTGAATACGAATTGTCGTTCGCACCAAAATTCGATAAAATCATAGTGAACGATATTTTGGAAAAAGCCCAAGAAGAGGCATACCGTTCAATAAGACAATTTCTCGATAAATGATAAGTAAAACATGCAACCGATAAAGACAGCCTTTTTCTCCGGGACGTTCAATCCGGTTCATACCGGCCACCTCATATTAGCGAACTACTTGTGCGAATATGAAGGATTCGACGAAATATGGCTGTCTGTGTCTCCTCAAAATCCTCTACGAGAAAAATTGTCCTCGAATAATGATAGACAACGAATCGAAATGTTAAATATGGCCGTGAACGGCAATTCTAAGATTCGGACGACCGATATAGAATTTACCCTGCCCCGCCCCTCCTATACGATTCAAACTCTCGAAGCCCTCAGAAAGAAATATCCCGAAAGGATATTTACCTTGATTATCGGTGCAGACAACTGGCTTTCATTCAACAGATGGAAAGACTACAATAAAATTATCGAAGAGTATCCCATTTATATCTATCCGCGCCGGGGTTACGACATAGACAAAAGGTCGCTGCCTGCAAACGTAAAATTGTGTCATGCTCCTATCATAGAAATTTCATCGACCCAAATACGACAGGGAATTTCAGAAGGGAAAAATATGAACTATTTTATACCTCGACCGGTATATGATTATATCATAAATCACGGACTTTATAAAAATAAAGACTAATGGACGAACGTATTTATTCAAAAAATATCATCGAATTTGTAACGGTCAGTGCCGAATATTGTGCTTTTATCGAACGTGTTCCGGAATTGGAGAAAGAAGGATTTCTCGATAAAATCACAAAAATACTACCATTGCTATATCTGAAAGCAACACTATTAACACCGGAAGAACCCGAAGAAGATGGATTCTCCGAAAAATTCGTCACAGAGAGTATGTACGAGAGCATTCGGGAAAACATAGAAAGTCTATTGGGGGAAGACGACAGTTATCTGGAAGTTTTTCAAAACGATATGAAATACAGTGAAACCCCGATAATAGCTAATGTTTCGGAGGCTCTTGCCGATATTTATCAAGACTTGAAAGATTTCATTTCGGTATATCGCATGGGAAATGAGCCCCAAATGCTCGAAACTCTTTACATTTGTTTCGAAAATTTCGTTACATACTGGGGGCAACAACTAGTTAACGTGCTCCGAGCATTACACAACATAAGATACACTCTGGATAACGATGATGATGAATGTGACGACAATTGCGACTGTGGACACCATCATTCTCACTCCGATAATTACACCGATATATTCGGTCATCAACAAGAGAACGGAGATATTCTCGACAAGTTGAACGATGATTTGGATTAAAAAATTATGGAGAACGATACACCCAATAAAATAAAAATCAGTAAAGAAATCATTGCGACTTTACCCATAGAAACATTTCCGGGGAAAATAATCGTAATCGATAATGAAAGAGCTGCCGATAATGCAGTACTCCAACTAAATAACGAAAAAATTATCGGATTCGATACAGAGACTCGGCCAACTTTCAAAAAAGGGAAAAGCAATCATGTAGCACTTATCCAATTATCGACCCACGATACGTGTTATCTGTTTCGTATAAATCGCATAGGATTTACACCTGCAATTAAGAATCTGCTCGAAAACGAATCCCTCTTGAAAGTGGGAATATCGCTCAAAGATGACTTCTGCATGTTGAGTCGACTAAACAGCGGACAATTTATACCGAGAAATTTTATAGAATTACAAAAATTCGTGAAGAAATACAACATCGAAGATCAAAGTCTACAAAAAATCTATGGTATAGTTATCGGGAAAAAAATTTCCAAAGGGCAACGATTATCCAACTGGGAAGCCGATCATCTTACCGAAAATCAACAACTTTATGCAGCGACCGATGCTTGGAGTTGCATAAAAATATACGAAGTTTTGAAATCTGGAAAATTCAAATCTCCCATATATAAAATTCAACCCTCGTCTTTATAAAACTACAATATTATGAAACGATACGACATTATAGCATTGCTCTTGGTTATTTATTTAGCCGTGATGGCCTACTTCGGCAGAGGTATGCTTTTGAGCGGAAATTACTGGGAATATTTTAGTATTATCGGTGTTACTTTACTCGTCATTTTCATACTCAGATGGGCTATGAAACGTAGAGAAAAAATCAGAGAAGAGCGAAGGAAAAAGCAAGATGCCTCTGAACGAAGAACCCTACGAAACGACAATATATCATAAACCATAAATAAAATTCATCGGACTATGACAAAGAAAGTACTATTAACCTTTTTAGTTATATGGTTGTTTTCGAACACCGGTTCGGCTCAAATCCTAAAAAACACATGGATCATCAACCCTCAATTAAGCGGCTTTAATTTAGGCAGTACCCACACGGAAGATACGGGCAAAGAAACGTTCGACCTCGGCCTAAAAGTCGAAGCAGGTAATTTCATTGCCAATAATTTGGCTATTCTTGTCGGGATCGGCGGTGACTTCGCATGGAATAAAGAGTACAAAGACAATAGCATCGATATAGTGGGAAGCATTAGATATTATACGCTCACGACTCTATTTCTCGGCGTAAACGCAGGATACACCCATGCGTGGTATAAACCCAAAGGGAGCGACTCTCAATGCCGAGATTACCTATATGTCGGAGCCGAGCTGGGATATGCGATTTTCGTAAGCCAAAACATATCTCTGGATCCGGCCGTATATTGGAAGCATAGTTTTACCGATAAATTCAACCAGTACGGAATAAAAATGGGATTTTCTGTCTATTTCTAAGAAGTTAATATATAAAACACATAAACACAATGACTGAAAAAATGAACCAATTGATGAAGGACGTCCCGGCTATACGATGGACGGCCCTTATTCTACTGGCAAGTGCCATGTTTTTCGGGTATATTTTTATGGATATACTATCGCCTTTACAAGAACTTTTGCAAACATCAAGAGGGTGGTCCCCCGATGCCTATGGGCACTATGCCGGTTCTGAAACATTCCTGAATGTATTCGTATTCTTTTTAATTTTTGCGGGTATCATTCTCGATAAAATGGGTGTTCGCTTCACGGCTATTCTTTCCGGGGCTGTTATGCTCGCAGGGGCATCCATCAACTATTTCGCTGTCAGCAATGCATTTATCGGTAGCGGAGCTGAATCTCTCATGAACCGATTTATGAATTTACCTTTGGAATGGTGGAACATCACCCCGTTTTACGAGGGCATGCCCGCGTCGGCTAAAATGTCGGCTATCGGTTTCATGTTTTTCGGTTGTGGCGTAGAAATGGCGGGAATTACAGTTTCCCGCGGAATTGTCAAATGGTTCAAAGGGAAAGAAATGGCACTCGCCATGGGGGTAGAAATGGCTATTGCCCGTGTGGGAGTCGCCGTAGTCGTCTTAGGCTCTCCGGTCTTGGCCAATAAAATCTCTCCTATCGATGTATCTCGTCCTGTTCTCGTAGCAGTGATATTACTGGCAATCGGACTCATCTGTTTTATCACTTATGCCTTCATGGATAAAAAACTCGAACAACAGATGGGCGAAAGCGGTGAGGAAAAAGACGATCCTTTCAAATTGAAAGATCTCAAACTCATTTTTTCGAGCAAAGTATTTTGGTTAGTAGCTCTTCTTTGCGTACTCTACTACTCGGCTATTTTCCCATTCCAAAAATATGCAATCAATATGCTGCAATGTAATTTAGGATACACAGCCGAACAAGCCGGTTGGGTATTTTTCGTATTCCCTTTGGGTGCAGCGGCTATTACTCCCATTTTAGGAAATTTTCTCGACCATCGTGGTAAAGGAGCTACTATGCTCATTTTCGGTGCACTGTTAATGATTGCCTGCCATTTGGTATTCGCATTGGTGTTGCCGGCCCTGAAAGGTACTACCGCAGCTGTTATCGTCGCCTATTTATCTATCATATTATTGGGAATCTCTTTTTCATTGGTTCCTGCTTCTTTATGGCCGTCCGTCCCCAAACTTGTAGACAACAAGCTATTAGGTTCGGCGTACGCCGTTATTTTCTGGATTCAAAACATAGGATTATATGCATTCCCCATGATTATAGGTGCAGCATTGAGAATCTCGAATCCCGGCATAACCGATCCGTTACAATACAACTATACAACCCCTATGCTTATATTTGCAAGTTTAGGTGTGTTGGCTCTTCTCTTCGGGTTATGGTTAAAAGTTGAGGACAAGAAACGTGGATACGGGCTCGAACTTCCCAATATTCAAAAATAATGATAAAAGAAAAAGAACAATACATTAGTTATTAGTCCAATATAATCGGCAATAGAGTGTAAACATCTATTGCCGATTTTTCTTTTCTTCCTAATCAAACTACAAACAGTAGTTAATAAACTATTTTGTTTAGTTTTATTAACTACAATAATTAGTTGAAAAACTAAAACATTTAGTTTATTTGTATCATAAATAGAAAAAATATGAAAGGACTTACATCGAAAGAAGAGGAAATCATGAATTATTTCTGGCATAAAGGGCCATTATTCGTGAAAGAACTGTTGGATTTTTATGACGAACCCAAACCTCACTTCAATACGTTATCGACCATCGTAAGAGGACTCGAAGAAAAAGGCTATGTGTCACACAAAGCATATGGTAAAACCTATCAATATTTTGCTGTTGTAAGCGAAGAATCGTTCAAAAAACGGACCTTGCGACAAGTCATACGTAAATACTTCAACAGCTCCTATTTGGGAGTCGTTTCCTCTTTGATCGAGGAAGAAGATATTTCATTGAAAGAATTGAAAGAGCTTATCGAAAAAGTAGAAAAAGGAAACGCAGAACAATAACCAATCACCACCAATGGGCGCATTCTTTGTTTATATATTAAAAGCCTCTGTTTATCTAGCCATTCTGTATCTGTTTTACAGTATATTGCTAAGTAAGGAAACATTTTACCGCTACAATAGAACAGCATTGCTACTATTGATACCTCTATCGTTTATTCTTCCGCTATATCCGGTTCATACGGCTGTTCCCGAAACGTATTCAAACACTACTATACTCGACAGTCTGCCGGCAATATCTTATATCGAAAACGAATCACAAAGCAAAATTCCGATAGGTATTATCGCGGTACTAAGTATCTATCTCATCGGGATTTTATACTTTATCACCAGATATGTCTGCACAATTATAAAACTTCTGCGACTGATTCGGAGCGGGGAAAAATATACCGACAGCGACGGACTTTCTCTTGTCGTTATCTCCCAATCCATTGCTCCTTTCAGTTGGTTCGGGAAAATAGTCATTTCAAAAGCCGACTTCCAAAACCATCGCCGAGAAATACTCCTACACGAATCTGCACACATTCGCAAACATCATTCATGGGATTTACTGGCTGCCGATCTCTGTATAGGATTACAATGGTTCAATCCGGCCGCCTGGTTACTGAAACGAGAGCTGCAAACCGTACATGAATACGAAGCCGATAATTACGTTTTGGAACAAGGCATCGATGCCAAACAATACCAATTACTGTTAATAAAACGATCGGTCGGTTCCAAGTTTTATTACATAACCAATCACTTTAATCACAATAAACTTAACAAAAGAATTACCATGATGTTAAAAAAGAAATCAAACCGCAAAGCGACCTTGAAGTATCTCTACGTCATACCGGTCGCATTATGTACCGTTTCGGTATTCGCCCATCCCGAAATCTCCGATGAATTAAACAAAGTATCCTCGGTCGATTTGAGTAACTTGACAGCTATGATCGGTAGTTCCGAAAACACCGCAACCATAAAGAATAAAGAGATAGAAATATCCGGGTGTGTTTTAGACATAGAAACCAACAAACCTATCGTCGGAGCCACCGTCTTGGTCAAAGACAGCAATACAGGAACAGTAACCGATCTAAATGGAAACTTCTCCTTAAAAACGCCCATAGGAAAAACTTTGCTCATCTCTTATGTCGGTTTAGGCTCGGCCGAAATCAGTTGCAATGACAAAGACAGGCAAAATCTGAAAATATATCTCGGCGAAAGCAGCGAAAAGAATAACAGTTCGAAAATTATCATAGTCGGAAACAAAACCGAGCCGAACACTTCGATCGGCACGAAAGGAAAAATCAACAGCATAACCATTACGACAAAAGACAGTGTAGAAAACAATAGACAGAAAATCAATACGAAAGGAAAAATTAGCAATATAAATGTAGATGTCCAAAAAGATGGTTCGGTCATAGTCGATGAAAACAACAATACCAGAGTCTTTTACGATCCTATATATATTTTAGACGGTAAAAAAATTTCCAAAGACAAATTCAAAAATCTCGATGCCGACAAAATAAAATCAATAACTGTCCTCAAAGGAGAGGATGCTATCAAAAGTTATGGAAAAGATGGTGAAAATGGAGCCCTTATCATACAAACCAAAGGAAATACTGCAACTTCGACAGATCCGATAAAAACCATAACGATTACCAAGAAAGATACCTCTGAGGATATCATGAAAAATACATTTTGTATCGTAGACGGGAAAAAGATTTCGGAAACAGAACTAAAAAATATAGATCCCAACAATATACAAAGTATAACAGTCCTGAAAGATGAAAAATCGAAGGAAGAATATGGAGCAACCGACAAAGATTGCGTTATATGGATTACCTTGAAAAAATAATATGACTCGACGACTGAATGCAAAAAAGCTGTTTTCCTTTCGGGAAACAGCCTTTTTGTTTTATTGGTCTACTTTTCTGACTTTCATTTTTGCCCGTACAAACTCTATTACGGCAGGTAACAAAGATACAAATATAATCGCGACAATCAGAAGTTTTAAATTTTTCTGAACAAAAGGCAAATCACCGAAGAAATAGCCCGCGTAACAAAAAATCGCTACCCACAAAGCTCCTCCGATTAGATTATACATCATAAAATAATAATAGTGCATTTTCCCCATACCACCTACAAAAGGAGCAAAAGTACGAACAATAGGGACAAACCGAGCTATAATTATGGTTTTCCCTCCATATTTTTCAAAGAAAGCATGGGTTTTCTCTAAATGGCTTTGTTTGAAAATCTTTGAATTGGGGTTACTGAATAGCTTCTTACCGAAAAAATGGCCTATTGCATAATTACAAGAATCGCCCAATACCGCAGCAACAAACAAAATAAGTACCAAAACATTTATTTCTAAGGGAATTCCTGGCAACGCTGTAATAGCCCCAGCGACAAAAAGTAAAGAATCTCCCGGTAAAAAGGGTGTAACAACCAAACCCGTCTCACAAAAAATAATCATAAACAATATAGCATAAGCCCAAGTATGATAATCCTGTACTATCTCAATCAGATGCTTGTCTATATGCAAAATAAAGTCAATCAAAAATTCCATAAATTCATATATAAATACATTAACTTCATTGGGGCATAGTCACTTTGAAATAAGGATTTTCTACATGCTGTTCAAACACGATACGCTTCATATCTTCTACACGGTCGGGATATTGGGCTGCCAAATCACAATCCTCATGAATATCATCTGCCAAATTATACAAATGACATTTTCCCTTCTCAATAAATAACTTCCAATCGCCTTGCCGAACTGCAATTTGATCGGTCTCGCAAAACTCCCAATAAAGAAACTTATGATTCTTTTGATGTTTGTCTTTACCCAGCAAGGTAGATTTGAATGAAAGTCCATCAAAATAGTCTTTCCTATTCTCTCCATATCGCTCGATATGATTCACTCCTATCAAGTCGCAGAAAGTAGGCAATATATCGTAAAACGCCAACTGGTGGTCATTGACAGCTACCGGAACATGACCGGGCCAACGAACGATAAAAGGAACACGTATTCCGCCTTCATGACAAGAGCGTTTGAGTCCTTTCAGACAACCATCTCGTCCAAAAAATCCGGGGTCGGCTCCCCCTTCTTCGTGAGGACCGTTATCCGATGAAAAAATAACGATGGTGTTCTCGTCGAGACCTTTTTCTCTCAATTTTTCCAAAATTTCCCCCACGTAAATATCCAGCCGAGTAATCATTGCCGCAAACTCTGCATGAGTATGTACCGCAGGATTATAGCGAGAACCTTCGTCTCCACCCCACGTCTTGTCGGTAAAAAAACGTTGTTTATACATTTTCAAAATAGAATCATTGGGCTGTGCCAATTCCGCATGAGGCAGAGTATAAGTCAATAATCCGTAAAAAGGCTGTTCTCCGGTTTGCTGGTCAATCCATTGCAAAGCGCATTGATGAATCAAGTCTGCTGAATATTGCGGTCGCTTCTTATAGCCATCTCCATACATAGGATATTTGATATTCTCTTCGAGCGTCACACGAATAGTCGCAGTGTCGCCCAACCGGGAACTATACCGATTCAAAAAGTTGGGATAATACAAGTGAGCCTGAAATTGACAGATATATCCAAAGAACTCATCGACACCACGCTTGTCCGGAGTAGAAACAGAGCCTTCATATCCCCCGGCCCATTTACCGAACATTCCCGTCGTATAACCGTTTTCTTTCATAATCTCAGGAAGAATGACACGATTGGGATCATAAGGGTGTTGGCCTACGATGGCATAGTCGGTATTAACTCCATAACGCACCTCGCCACTATCTCGCCAATACTCTTTATTTCCTCGTACTTCTCCGTGTCCGGTGTGCTGTCCGGTCATTATACAAGCCCGGGAAGGAGCGCTAACAGGGCTACCCGAATAAGCCTGTGTAAATCTCATACCCTCCGAAGCCATACGATCTATATTCGGAGTCTCGATATATTTCTGCCCATAGCACCCTAAATCTCCATAACCCATATCGTCACATAAAATAAAAACGATATTGGGCTTATCACTTTTCTTTGCCGAAAATGCAGCGAAAACAGAGGCCAACATTCCGCCTCCAACAAATAATAACCGGCTATATTTCATTGATAATTACCTCGAAAATTTATAATATCTTATTCTTTTTCGGTTCAAATATAAGACGAAAGATTCGATTCCTAAAACATAAAACTTAAAAATAATTCGAGTACCGAATTATTGTATTCCCTATTTTTACTAATTTTGAACCGCTTACTAAATCTATCTTTGATACAATCATGAACCAATCTCTTTACACACCTTTCGACCGGATATTATATATCATGACCAAGCCGGTGGGGGCAATTTGTAATCTGGCCTGCACATATTGCTACTATACCGAAAAAGCGAAACTCTATCGGGACTCACCCAAACACATCATGAGCGAAAGCCTATTAGAGAAATTTATCAAAGAATATATCGAAAGTCAGGCAAACGACCATATTTTATTCACATGGCATGGTGGCGAAACCCTAATGAGACCGTTGGATTTCTACCAAAAAGTAGTACGACTTCAAGCTCAATACGGCAGAGGTCGAATTATCGATAACAGCATACAAACCAATGGAACATTACTAACAGACAGCTGGTGCCGTTTTTTCAAAGAAAATAACTGGCTGGTCGGTATCAGTATAGACGGGCCACAAGAATTTCACGACGAATATCGATTGACCAAACAAGGAAGGCCCTCATTCGTAAATGTCATGCGAGGGATAAATCTGCTTAATAAACATGGCGTCGAATGGAATGCCATGGCGGTAGTTAACGACTTTAATGGGGACTATCCCTTAGATTTCTATCATTTTTTCAAGGACATCAACTGTAAATATATACAATTCACACCCATTGTCGAACGTATTCGGCGACATGAAGACGGGCGCATATTAGCCTCTCCCGATGAAGAATCAATAGACGGAGTAACAGACTTCTCCGTCTCTCCGGAGCAATGGGGCAACTTTCTTTGTACGATATTCGACGAATGGGTTCGAAATGATGTAGGAGAATACTACATACAATTATTCGATGCCACTCTTGCCAATTGGGCTGGTGTAACACCCGGAATATGCTCTATGGCCGAAACTTGCGGTCATGCCGGAGTTATGGAATTTAATGGAGATGTGTACAGTTGCGACCATTTTGTATTTCCTGAGTATAAATTGGGAAACATATACACCCAATCTTTAATCGAAATGATGAATAGTCCCCGACAAATTGCTTTCGGTCAAAACAAGCGCAATGCTCTGCCCCAACAATGTAAAGAGTGTGATTTTCTATTTGCCTGCCACGGAGAGTGCCCCAAAAACAGGTTTGTAAAAACGGCCACCGGAGAACCGGGATTAAATTATTTGTGCGCTGGTTATCACCGATTCTTTAAACACGCAGCTCCTTATATGGACTTCATGAAACACGAATTGGATAATCAACGCCCACCAGCCAATGTCATGCAATGGGTGAAACAAAATATCCCCGACAAATAGAAAAAGGCTTTATACCGAATCGGTATAAAGCCTTTTTCTCTCTTTCAATAAAATTATTCCATATAACAGAATACTTCATAGGCCGATTCGTTCCAACTCACAGGGCAGCCCTCTTCGCGAGATTCTGGAACAATGCGTATATTCAAAACCGATTTGTCGCGAGTAAGAGATTCCGGTATTTCAAACTCATCTTCAATCCAACGCTTGTACGGATTACTGTCCGCCAAATACCACACGCCGGCATCCTGTCCATCGACCCAAACTCTCGCACACTGTCTGGGAAGCTCCTGATCGCTGCATCGACGCAATCTTACTCCATGATTATTCGATAATACTTTTACACGAAACGAACTCTCTCCGGTAAATTTATGAACCATAGCCGTAACTTCCACATCATCGGCATCCCCCTCGAAACAAGAAGTTAGCATCTCCACAGATACATCTCCTTCTACTTTATATTTATGTCGTTTCAACGACTTTTTCGAGGCCATATCTATGCTATCGGTCTTAACTAAGGAAACTTTATCCTGCCCATAATAAAAAACAATCCCCAGATGTTCGAGATACTGGTTATTGCTCTCACCAGACTCTATATTAAAATCCAATTGCGAATAAAATGGATAGCTATCACCTAAACACAATCGTGTCATCGACCAGGGATTATCGCTCAGTCCGTCATAACCGCCCGACGGATTGCACTCGGCCGGAGTCGGGAATCCCCACCCGTAGCAAATATAACTTTCCGAACCATCGCTCTCAACCTGCGGCGTCTTAATCCCATCTATATGTATTCTTACATCTCCTTCACAAGTAATAATATGAGGACGTTCCCCATAACAAGTCACATGAGCGGCAACCATTTTCCCGGTTCCTTTTATCGACGCGATGGGGCTATCTGCCCCCGGTGTATGTTTACGAGTATAATAGTCGGAAGAACGAAAGTAACCGCTATACTCTCTATCATAGCTATTCTCCCCTACTCCTACTTCAACAAAGCCCAAAGTAACGGTCTCTCCGCTCCTATTCTCCAACATTACATGGGCTCGTTCCCAAAACGGCATAGGGAAATAATTATAAAACCAACCGTCTGTCGTCGCTCCCATTAATAAATACCGGGTATTATTATATCCTAAGGAATTACCGAAAAAACAACCGATAGGACACAGAACATCTTCCTCTTCGTGATTATCCCACTTCACACGTATCCATACATCTTGTAATCTATCGGGATTCATATCAGCCATATAAAGTTTCAACGAATTGATGACACCCCCCTCATGCACATCTATTATAGACAATGACTCCCCGGATGCTAATTTCTTTTCCGACATACGAAACATTCTATCCTTACCGATCTTCGGATCGACTCCCGTCTGTTTCCACTGACGAACCAAAGAACTATAATCCTCCTTTCCGGTAAAAGTCTCTATCCCTTGCGCAGTGGGATAACTGTGATACACGACATGTCCCCAGCCTCCTTGCCCTTTATCCCGGTGAGGTCCTTCGAGTTTAACGCTCGAAGTGATTCGGCAGCCATTACGAAACGGCATAGGAACAAAACTGCGAACTACCCGGATAGGGCCTCGTCCATTATCCAAAGGACCGATGTAACACGATGCTTGTGGTTCGGTAAAAGGATATTTCTCTCCGAACTCCGACAAACGAATAGTAAAACGGGGGGTCTCCTCACCATCAAAGTAAAATCGAAATACGGGTTCTTCCGAACTCAGATAACGATGTTGTACCATATTATAAATACAGCCGGCTCCCGCCACATCGAATATTACCCACTCTCCTTTCTTATCTTGATACAAGCTCCAATCCCAATCGGCATTACCACCTTTCTTATCGATACTGCCCTCGTACTTCACTTTCATTTCCCGATCCAATACTGGAAATCGAGCCACATCGGTCATGCGAGATAATCCATACGATTTTGAAGAAACAGTTTCGGAGTATGCATTTCCAGTCACGGAAAATGGGAATAAAGCAGTCACTGCAAGTAATCTTATAAAAGCTTTTCTTTTCATGGATAAAATTTTAAGATATTTTCGATGTACAAAAATACCTCTGTCTCGCAAATCAAGACAAATACTTTATTATCTATTCCTTATACTTTTATCCACAAAAAAGGCCGGGTATCGATATACCCGGCCTACACTTTCTCGAAATTTTAGATTTTATTCTTTCCTCACTAACAATACTACATTCTCTACATGGTGAGTATGAGGAAACATATCGACCGGCTGTACCCGCTCGACCTTGTATTTTGCATCTAACAAAGATAAATCGCGCGCCTGAGTGGCGGGATTACAACTTACATAAACGATACGTTCAGGAGAAGCGAACAATATAGTCTTAATCACATCGTCATGCATGCCGGCACGAGGCGGATCGGTAATGATGACTTCTGGACGACCATGCTCCTCTATAAAATCCTCGGTAAGAATGTCCTTCATATCGCCAGCATAAAACAAAGTATTATCCAACCCGTTTATACGGGCGTTTTCTTTGGCATCTTCTATCGCTTCGGGAACATACTCGATACCTACCACCTTACGGGATTGTCTTGCCACAAAATTGGCAATAGTACCCGTGCCAGTATATAGATCATAAACCAACTCGGTTCCCGTCAATCCGGCGAACTCTCTGGCAACCTTATATAACTCATAAGCCTGTTCGGAATTGGTTTGATAGAAAGACTTCGGTCCTATCTTGAATCGTAATCCTTCCATACTTTCCCAAATATAATCTCTTCCCCGGAACACACAAACTTCCTGATCGGCAATCGTGTCGTTTCGTTTTTGATTGACAATATAAAGCAAAGACGTAATCTCGGGGAACGTATCCGCTATATGTTGCATCATTCGTTCGATACGCACCATATCGGGCTCGAAAAATACGACTATGAGCATAACCTCTCCTGTCGAAGAGGTCCGGATAATAATATTCCGCATGAATCCTGTCTGCTCCCTCAAATCGAAAAACGGATAATGATTATCGATAGCACATTGTCTTATCGAGAGTCGAATGCGATTGGATATATCGTCCTGCAACCAACACTTTTTTATGTCGAGGACTTTGTCGAACATACCGGGTATATGAAATCCCAACGCATTACGACAGTCGAATTCCTGTTCCGTCTGCAACTGTTCATAAGTCAACCACGACTTATTGGAAAATGAGAATTCGAGCTTGTTTCTATAATATTGTTGCTTGGTCGAACCTTTTGTAGGTAAGATTTCCGGCAAAGGGATTTTACCTATGCGAGTAAGATTGTCTTCCACTTGCTGCCGTTTAAATTGTAACTGATAGTCATAAGCCACATGTTGCCATTTACACCCGCCGCAAACACCGAAATGCTCGCAAAAAGGATTTACCCGCAAAGAAGAATAAGCGTGAAATTTCACGATACGTGCCTCGGCATAATTATGCTTCTTACGCATCAATTGCAAATCCACTATATCTCCCGGTGCTGCAAAAGGGACGAATACTACCAAATCGTTCACTCGTGCCAAAGCCTTGCCTTCGGCTGCTACTCCGGTTATTTCTACCTGCTCCAACAAGGGTAGCTCTTTCTTTTTTCGTGCCAAAACAAAAAATTAATAAGTTACAAAGCCAAACAAAACAATACGAACCGAACATCTAAATAAATTCGGCTATGCAATTATGCAGAAAACCACAGGTTCCACATTCGGCAAAGATAAGTATTTTTCACGAAAGAGACAGGTAAAGCAAATAAATAGTGCACAGCGTTAAAATTTGTAGCAAAATATTTTTGTGGTTTGCACGAATCCTTTATTTTTGCGTATTGTTTCTATACAAGATTTTCCGAATGGGTCACAAAGTCGAATAAAGGAAACAATATTTATACAAAATATCATATACTTATTTATTTATGAAAAGAGTTTATACTTTTGGCAACGGTAAAGCAGAAGGCCGTGCCGACATGAAAAACCTGCTGGGCGGTAAAGGAGCCAACTTGGCGGAAATGAACTTAATTGGAGTTCCTGTTCCCCCCGGATTCACAATCACTACCGAAGTTTGTACCACATACACTCAGCAAGGGAAGGAAGCTGTTGTAAAAGAAATCAAAGGCGATGTAGAAAAGGCTATCGCTCATATCGAAAGCCTCACGGGCACGAAATTCGGAGATGCCTCGAATCCGCTATTGGTATCGGTTCGTTCGGGAGCTCGTGTTTCCATGCCCGGTATGATGGACACAGTATTGAACTTAGGTATGAACGACGACGCCGTAGAAGCCATTGCTAAAAAATCGGGAAATGCGCGGTTTGCATGGGATTCCTATCGCCGATTCGTACAGATGTACGGCGATGTCGTACTGGGTATGAAGCCTAAAACGAAAGAAGACATCGATCCATTCGAAGAAGTGATGGACAAAGTCAAAGAGGCCAAAGGTATAAAGAGTGATACCGAACTCCAAGTAGAAGACCTCAAAGAATTAGTAAAACTCTTTAAAGCCGCCGTTAAAGAAAATACGGGAAAAGATTTTCCCGCTTCTCCCTGGGAACAATTATGGGGTGCTATCTGTGCCGTATTCGACAGCTGGATGAACGAACGCGCCATTCTCTACCGTCGTATGAACCAGATTCCCGAAGAATGGGGTACTGCCGTAAACGTGCAAGCTATGGTATTCGGCAATATGGGAAATACCTCGGCTACCGGTGTAGCATTTACCCGTGACGCTGCTACCGGCGAAGATATCTTTAACGGAGAGTACCTCATCAATGCACAAGGAGAAGACGTAGTTGCCGGTGTACGCACCCCCCAACAAATCACACTCGAAGGATCTCGCCGCTGGGCTGCATTGCAAGGTATATCGGAAGAAGAACGTGCAACCAAATATCCTTCTCTCGAAGAGGCCATGCCCGAATGTGCAAAAGCACTTATCGAAACTCAACAAAAACTCGAAGACTACTTCAAAGATATGCAAGACCTCGAATTTACCATTCAAGATGGCAAATTGTGGTTATTGCAAACTCGTAACGGAAAGCGCACCGGAGCCGCTATGGTAAAAATTGCCATGGATATGCTCCGCGCAGGAATCATCGACGAAAAAACTGCCTTGAAACGCATGGAGGCTCAAAAACTCGATGAACTATTGCACCCCGTATTCGACAAGGATGCCATCAAACGCGTTAAAGTCGTAGCCAAAGGCCTTCCTGCCTCGCCGGGTGCAGCAACCGGACAAATCGTGTTCTTCGCCGACGACGCAGAGGCGTGGGCCGAAAAACGGAAAAAAGTAATCATGGTACGTATCGAAACCTCTCCCGAAGATTTGCGAGGCATGAGCGTGGCGCAAGGCATCCTTACTGCTCGTGGCGGTATGACTTCCCACGCAGCCGTAGTTGCCCGTGGTATGGGTAAATGCTGTGTATCGGGAGCCGGTGAAATAAAAGTCGATTATAAAGCCCGTACGGTAGAAATGGGTGGAAAAGTCTACAAAGAAGGCGATTGGATCTCTTTGAATGGTTCCACCGGAGATGTTTATGACGGACAAGTTCCTACCGTAGACGCTGATATGAGCGGGGATTTCGCAGCCATTATGAATTTGGCTGAAAAATATACCCGAGTAGACGTACGCACCAACGCAGATACTCCGCGCGATGCAGCGGTAGCCCGCAAATTCGGAGCAAAAGGTATCGGATTATGCCGTACAGAACACATGTTCTTCGAAGGCGACCGTATCAAAGCCATGCGCGAAATGATTCTGTCGAAAGACGAAGAGGGACGTCGCCACGCACTCGACAAGCTGTTGCCTATGCAACGCGGCGACTTCGAAGGAATATTCGAAGCTATGGACGGTCTGGGTGTAACCATTCGTCTGCTCGATCCTCCTCTACACGAATTCGTACCGCATCAATTGGCCACTCAAAAAGAATTGGCAGAAGAGATGGGTATGAGCATCGACGAAGTAAAATTAGCTTGCGATGCTTTGGAAGAATTTAACCCCATGTTAGGTCACCGCGGTTGCCGGTTAGGTTGTACCTATCCAGAAATAACCGAAATGCAGGCCCGAGCCATTATCGAAGCTGCTTTGAACGTAAAAGCAAAAGGTATCGACGTTCACCCCGAAATCATGGTTCCCCTCGTAGGTGTTGTAGAAGAATTGAGAATGCAAGCCGAAGTTATTCACCGTACCGCTGCACAAGTATTCGAAGAACGCGGCGACACGGTTGCCTACAAAGTAGGTACGATGATCGAGGTTCCCCGTGCAGCCGTTACAGCCGATCAAATTGCCGAAGTTGCCGACTTCTTCTCATTCGGCACGAACGACTTGACTCAAATGACGTTCGGCTATTCTCGTGATGATGCCGGTAAATTCTTAAAGATTTACAAAGAAAAAGGTATCCTCAAAACCGATCCGTTCGAAGTTCTCGACCAAAAAGGTGTAGGGCAACTCGTACGCATGGGCGTGGAAAAAGGCCGTTCCACCAAACCGTCGCTCAAAGTCGGTATTTGCGGTGAGCATGGTGGTGAACCTTCATCTGTGAAATTCTGTGCCAAACTCGGTATGAACTACGTATCTTGCAGTCCTTACCGTGTACCCATCGCACGTGTGGCTGCGGCGCAGGCTGCTATCGAAGATTAAAAAGTCCTTTGATAACTCTATAAAAAAGGCTAACATTATCTGTTAGCCTTTTTTATATCCCCTCAATATCGACCCTTTCATACGATAATAAAAACACTGTAATCAAAAATTCATACCGAGAGAAGTTCAGTTCCCCTTTTTTTAAGTACCTTTGTTTCATCAAGTAAAACAGATCGAAATACAAACACGATGAAAAAAACACTACTCTTTATTAGCCTTTTAATCCTTTCCGTCTTATCAACACAAGCCACTCGGCCCAAATATGTATTCTATATCATCGGCGATGGAATGGGCATAAATCAAGTTAACGGTACTGAAATGTTTTACGGGGAACTGACCGGTAAGACAGGATCCTTACCGCTATTGTTTTCGAAATTCCCTTATACGACTTTTGTAAGCACATACTCTGCCAATCGAGGAGTAACAGACTCGGCAGCAGCTGGTACGGCATTGGCCTGCGGTGAAAAGACCAACAACAATACGATCGGTGTGGATGCAGACAGTCTACCTATATATAGTATAGCGGTGGCAGCACAAAAGAAAAACATACCTGTTGGAATTATTACCAGCGGAGAAATAGACGATGCCACTCCCGCCGCTTTTTTCGCTCACCAAATAAACCGTAATAACCGTTACGAAATAGGAGTCGATATGCTCACCACCGGATTTGATTTCTATGCAGGAGATAAATTTACCCAACCGTCGCCAGAAGGGAAAAAATCTCTATACGATATGATTCCGAAAGCCAACTATACATTGGCTCTCGGCATACAAGAATACAATCGCCAATCACAGGTAGCCTCCAAAATGATTTTATTTCCCCAAAAAGACTTCCCTTACGCCATAGACCGTGAACCGGGAGATATTTGTTTAGCCGATCTCACCCGATGTGCAATAGACTTTCTGCAACAAAAAGGAAATGGTTTCTTTTTAATGATAGAGGGCTCCAAAATAGATTGGGCAGGACACTCCCGTGACGGAGCTACCAATTTCAGAGAAATAAAAGATTTGGAAGAATCGGTAAAATTGGCTTATGATTTTTATAGAAAGTATCCCGATGAAACCCTCATTATCGTTACAGCCGACCACGAAACCGGAGGCGTAGTATTAGGCAACGGAAATTACTCACTCAACCTGCAAGCACTCCAATATCAAACGATGAGTGGAATAGCATTTACAAAAGAAATAGAAAATCTGCGTAAACAAAACACCGAAATTTCATGGGAAACCATACAAAAGGCCCTATCCCATGCTTTTGGCTTTTGGAGCAAGCTCGACTTATCCCCCGAACAAGAAGCACATCTTAAAAAAATTTACGAAGAAACTATACACAACCAACAAGGGGACTTGATAAAATCTCTATATGAAAACAATGAACCGATAGCCGAAGCCGCCAAAACGATTCTCAACGAAATAGCCGAAATCACATGGTCTTGCAGTTCCCACACAGCTGGTTATGTCCCGCTCTATGCGATTGGTTTAGGAGCAGAAAACTTTCAAGGGAAACTCGACAATACCGATGTACCCTTGCTAATAGCCCGAATTGCCGGCTACGAATAATACAAAGACTAAGAAAAGAAAGCCTATCTATATATAAGATTTTTTAGAAAAAACATTGTAAAATAAAATAAAGGAAATAACTTTGTCCCTTGTAATCGGTTTGCTTTTATCGCGTTCGATAAAGCAATGAAAAGGGAATCGGGTGTAAATCCCGGACAGACCCGCTGCTGTGTAGTTCGATAGATTTTAGACAAACAACTACAATGCCACTAATCCAATGTGATTGGGAAGGCGTCTAAAATAGAACAAGTCAGAAGACCTGCCGGTTACATAATAAAATTTATCTCTTCGTGGATTAGGAGATAAAGCGAATACTTTTCCGATAGAAATTTTTTGCGAAAGCAAAAAAATACACCATGTTATAGAAACACGCTTTTCTATAACGTAGTTTATATATATGTAAAACGATGCAGTTATGAGAAGAATGATTCCTTACAGTGTGGATATAACTGGGAATTTTGTTTATTCACCGCAATTAATCGAAGCACGCAAACAAGTTCAAGAAGGACTTCTAAATGCAGCACAATTACTGGAAATCGAAAATAAAGAAATCCAACACATTGTCGACACATGCAAACAGATAGGTTTAAAATGCGTTACCGATGGGGATTATAGATCAAACGGATATACGGATTTTTTTCATCATCTTCAAAACATTTCCAAGCACGAAACAGAACCAAACGATACGTCAGAAGAAAATGATAAATCCGTTATATGCGGGAAAATAGACTTCGACAATCATTTTTTATCGACACCACCTGTCACAGAGCACTTTACCTATTTGACAGGAATTATTGGAGGCGACATGTATGCAAAAGCTCTACTACCGTCCCCAATGACTTTATTAGCTGAATTAATCCGTCCTGAGAACCGTCTTAATACAGGAAGATATTATCCCGACATCGAAGTGCTCTCCCATGATATTGCACAGACCTACCAAAAAGTAATTAGAGAATTTTACAATATGGGATGCCGATTCCTACAATTCAGCGACTATACTTGGAACTTAACAGGAGGCTGCGATATTCAACAAATATCCGAAGCAAATAATACCGACCTCGCATCTCTGTCCACCGTGCTTGCTCGTTTGACCGAACTCTGCTTAAACGACAAGCCCGACGATATGTGCATATCCTTACAATTCGACGAGAAATGGTGGAATACCCGAGATCGAGAAAAAATAGCAGAAATACTACTCTCTACGCAAGCGAATGCCATAGCTTTCGACTTCGGTAATAGGGAAAATGAAAATATAGACTTTTCCATCTTGAAACATTGTCAAAGCAAAGATGTTATATTAGGGCTTGTATCGACTTCAAGTAGCCAACCGATATCTACCAGCACTATCACTCATCATATCGAAAATGCTGCACGCCTTCTACCATTGGAGTCTCTTCATCTCAGTTGTCAAGGCAATTTCAGGAATTTATCGGGAAACAGTTCGATTTCAGAACAAGAAATGTGGAACAAAATAGCGACAATGAAAAATATTGCAAAAACCGTTTGGGGAGAATAGAACGGGCTTCCCGGTTTTTCTACCTTTATATATGCAAAAAGTCTACCCCCACGAATTTGCGATTGAATCGAAAATAGAGTATGGTTCGACATGAAAAACAAATATATTTGTTTTATCCGGCTCTTATCTTTCACTATCTTTGTACAGTATGCGAAAATAGGATGCGGTTCTGCATAGTCAAGTCGGAAATGCAATTTCCGCTTGCCTTTGCACTCACCTTTCACTATCTTTGCACGTCGAAAAACCAGTCAATACAACAAAGGTGAACAGTATACACGAAGAACTTAAAGCCGTATCGCAGTTCCTTTCGGAATATGCTACATGTCTCATGGCTTCGGGAGTACATACGTCGAGAATTGTACGCAATACAGCCCGTATAGCCGAATCTTTCGGTTTTGAAGCACACATGACCTTATTTCACAAAACAATCATAATGACTTTGCGGAATAAGGAAAATACCCATGTATACAGTATGGTAAACACAGCAAAAGCCGGCGCTATAAACTTCGAAATCAATTCCGATTTGAGCGCTCTCAGTTGGGAAGCCTATGATAACCATCTCCCTCTCGACCAGCTATGGGAAAAATATCATGCCATTACAAGCAAACCTCGATTAAATGCATGGCTGGTATGGGTATTAGTGGGATTCGCTAATGCATCTTTCTGCCGGTTATTCAGTGGAGACTGGATCGCCGTTGCAGCGGTTTTTGTTGCGACTCTTGTCGGATTTCGTCTCAAACAAGTATTAGGGAAACATCATATCAATCACTACTTTATATTTACAATATCGGCGTTTGTCGCTTCTTTAATAGCCTCGGTAACTATGTGGCAGCAATGGGGAAACACACCGGATATAGCTATCGGTGCTAGTGTACTCTATTTGATTCCCGGTGTCCCATTAATCAATGGGATTATCGATATTATCGAGGGGCATGTATTGGCAGGAACAGCACGACTCATCAATGCGTTTTTACTAATTATTTGTATTGCATTTGGAATGGCTATCACATTATTGATGATGGGAGGAAAACTATTATGACAGAATGGCAATTCATAGGTTCCGTCGCCGCCGACGCCATCGGTGCAGCCATAGCGGCAATCGGTTTTTCGGTTATATCCAATCCTCCTCGTCGAGTTATTCCGTGTACGGCCATACTCGCTGCTATCGGCCACAGCATACGATTCGTACTACTGCAATACGCCGGATTAGATTTAGCCTCTGCATCATTCATTGCAGCATTTTCTATCGGGCTTCTCAGCCATTTTTCTGCCTACAAGCTCTTCTGCCCGGCCACGGTACTCTACATACCGGCATTGTTACCGATGATACCGGGAATGTATGCCTATCGCACTGTATTTTCTCTTATCAAATTCCTTCAAAGCAGTAATAACGATAACGAAGCAATCCATTACCTTTTGGAGATTTTCAAAAACGGTATAACGACAGCCTCTGTTTTATTCGCATTAGCTGTCGGAGCAACTATACCTATATTCATTTTTTACAAACGAGCTTTCACGATGACGAGGGCCTCACGTCGAATCAAGAAATAAGCCGAAACATATTTTTTTGTTATATTAATATCATACTTTATTAAAATAGTACTTTATTTATATAAGTACACGCCCGTATCTTTGTGGATAAATATTATTTATTAATTAAACCATGAAGACGGATATGAAAAAAACAATCCTCAGTACATTATGCTTCTTACTGGTTTCTTGCTTTATGTTTTTTGCCGATGCAGGAACCAGAATTGTCGTATTAGGCTCATCGACAGCAGCCGGAGCGGGCGTCTCTGACTCCAATAGAGCTTGGGTAAATCAGTATCGCACCTACCTGCAATCGATAGACCCTACCAACACGGTTACCAATCTGGCCAAAGGTGGTTATACCACATGTGCGATCATGCCGACCGGAACCGATCCCTACAACACGGGAAACCATATTCTCGAAGTCGATACAGAAAGAAATATTACCAAAGCGCTCAGCCTGTCGCCGAACGCGATCATTATCAACATGCCCACCAACGATGTATCGAATGGTATTCCTGTCGCTACGCAAATGAAACATTTCGCCACTATCATAGATTTGGCGAAAGCTGCTGGTGTAAAAGTTTGGATTACCACTTCACAGCCCCATAATTTCGGGGAAAAGTATGATGGTCCATACAACGAAGAACATCAACCCGACATTTGGAAGCAAGCAGCAAGAGATCAATTCAAAGAACTGACAGATAGTATATTGAATAAATATGGCGAATACGCACTCGACTTCTACACTCCCATAGCGACCGAAGACGGATATAGCTTTATACGCCCCGAATACGATTCTGGTGACGGTGTGCATTTGAATGATGCCGCTCATGACATTTTATTTAATATCGTCAAAAATGCCAATATCCCCGAAATAGCAGGGAGTACCCCGGTAGAAATATCTACGACTCCCATCTATATTAACTTCGGTCCTGCCGAAGCCGGACTCGATAGCTGGAATAATGTTAACAACCAAGCCAGCGGATATAGAGTCGACATGCTGAATGATTCCACTGGAAACGCAACGACCGTTTCGATAGAAATTACTACCGGTTTTACCCATGCGGCCACCAACGGCAGTAACTCCACTATTTGGGACATGAACACAGCCATTTCGACAAGTAATTTCAGTTCCAATGGAGAAAATCCCGTTTTGACAATATCTGGCTTAAACCCGACTGCAACTTATTCTTTCCAAACTTTCGGTTCTCGGGCAGGCGATGGAAATAGAGAAACAACCTATACCTATGCGGGAGAAAATAGCGGAAGTGCGACCATCGATGCAGCTTCCAACACTTCGTCGGTCGCTACCGTAAAGGGCATAAAACCCACGGCACAAGGAGTCGTTGTATTGACTATCGGTAAAAGCAGTAACAACACTTCGGGATTTTCCTATATCAACGCCATGCGAATAGTCGCTGAAAAAGGAGAACCTCAACCCGATGTACCCGAAGGGGTTATCCGAGTAGACGTTGCCGGGACTCTATCCTCTCTGCTTCCTGCCACAACCGATACGATCACAACACTTATTTTACAAGGCGATTTAAATAGCTCGGACATAAAAACGATTCGAGAACTTCCTTCTTTGAAATATCTCGATATGCTGAATAGTAAAATCGTGTCGGGTGGCGAAGCTTATTTAAACGGAATGAAAACCGTCGAAAATGTTTTTCCCAAAGAAATGTTCCTAAGCAATACAGTCATCGAAACCGTTATCTTACCACAAGAAGCTGTTGAAGTAGCCTATCACGCATTCTTTCTCTGCTCTTCTGTGAAAAAAATCGTTCTACCGGAAACTGTACGTCGATTCGGGAACGATGTTTTCAGCGGGTGTACAAACTTAGAAGAAATAAATATGCCGGCCATCGCCGAATCTTTGGGAACCGGTGTATTTTATAACTGTAAGAAACTAACCTCCATCAGCATTCCCGAAGGGATAACAATCCTCCCCGGAGGTACATTCTACGGCTGTTCCACTTTGGAAAGTGTTACCCTACCCAGCACCCTTGAAAAAATAGACGGAGATTGGATTTTTGCGAACTGTCATGCGTTGAAAGCTATTGCTTTCCCCAAAACCATTCAATCGATTTCACCGGGGACATTTTACGACTGCCGCTCTTTGTCGACAATCGAATGTAAATCGCTCACTCCACCGGTTACAGCTACCGGTAACGGCGACTCCCCTTTTACCGGAGCTTTCAAACCCGAAAACTGTACACTCAAAGTTCCTTTTACGTCGATCTCGGTTTATAAAGAATCTAACATTTACGGGGTCATGAACACAATCGTTCCTTTGGCGAATATCACAGCCGACAATGAGGAAGTTTCACCGGAGACTACCGATCTATTAGCGACAGCTAAAAAGATAACCATATCGGGGTCAACACCTGATGCTCTGGAAATACAAGCGTTATTTGCTTCGAACGAAAAAGTCACATCTATCGATATGACCGGAGTTATCGAATATTTCGAAGTCCCCGTTGCAGCAAATCCCAACTGCTTGGTCTATGCACCGGCTTCTGCCCAAGTCGAAAATAACAACGTAGTTATTAATGGAACCGCTAAAAAAATAGTGTTGACCGATGCAATGCCTTTCGAAGTCCCCACTGCATTTCATGCCGAGGCCATCAGTTATACCCGCACGATCGAAGAAAGTCTGACGACAAATGCACAAGAGACAACCGGTTGGAGAGGGATTGTTTTACCCTTCGATGTTTCGACAATCCAAGCTCGAAATAAAGCGGGAGAACAAGTAGAACTCAGTGCTTATAATGCAGAAGGTGAATACGATACTTCCAAGAATCCGTTTTGGCTCAGAGAACTTACAACCGAAGGTTTTGCAGCCACGCAAACATTCTCTGCCAATACTCCGTATATCATCTGTTTCCCGAATTCTTCCGAGTTAGACGAACACATCAACATCATCGGAGACGTTACATTCAGTGCTTCTAATGCCGAGATTACAGCAACTCCGGTATTTAATGCTGTCGAAGGAAAAGATTTTGACATGATAGCAACTTTGCAAACCGTATCGGCTGCCGAGGGAATATATGCAATCAATAATACCGGAAGTTCATTTGTCAACAACAGCCGCGATATAGCTCCTTTTGAATGTTATGTTATATGTAAACAAGGGAGTACGGATGCTCCCGATTCCTTCGATTTACCGGCCAAACTGCCTACTGCAATCGACAACGAAACCGTAACCGGTTCAAAAATCTACACCGCCGACGGGAATCTGGTTATCATCTCGAATGAACCCACCGAAATAGCAGTGTACAACATAACCGGACAAATGGTTCTCATGCAAAAAGTAGAAGCCGGAAAAACCATTGTTAACGACATTCCTCACGGAGTTTATATCGTAAACGGTCAAAAGATCATTTTATAATCAATTCTCCAATTTAGATTTTTGTTTTCACAGCGAATTGCTCGGAGCCACATGGCTCCGAGCAATTTTTTTGCATTGAGATTCTGTGCCTCACTTCCTATTTGCTTATATCATTTCTTTTACCCCTTCGTCACTGCGTAACACCCTCCCTATTTGAGGCAGAGTATTTCCACTTCTCCTATGTACCGTACAATGATATATTTTTTCTCAACAGCGGGAAGGACAAACGACTCAGTAGAAATTTAGTGGAGATAGACATGAATTTTAACGAATAAGATGGATTGCATTTCTCCTTCTCCCCCGCTTCGATTCTTCATCGAAGATAGAGGAGTAGGGTTGGAAAGATTTCACAAGTTTTTTGACTATAAGGATTAATCCTTTTACTCTGAGAAGACTTCCCCCGCAAGGCTACGGGGTGTGTGGCGTTAGCCATATAAGGGGGAGTACGTAGTGACGGAGGGGTTCAAAATGACATCTCATCAGTCTGCTTATATCGGACATATCCATTTTTCCCCTGTCCCGTACATTTGACGGGTAGCTGCTGTCTTCGTTAAGAGCTGTGGAGCTCCAAACCTCGCCCTATTTCTTCCGCCGGCAAGTGCCCTCTCGACCCGATTAAAAGCGTTTTTCCTTAGCGGGTATACCTTACCTTTTCTTACTCCCCTCTATATGGACTTCACTATATTGCTCCGCGAGACAGCAGAGGAGGCTTTAACCCTCTCGCCTGCGACACAAAAAAAGAGGGAGCAGCATGCAGCCGCCCCCACTTCATAAACACACTATCTATTCCACCTATTAGAATACAGCAACTTTTGTACGATTAACAATATAAATACCTTTGGGAACTTCTATCATATGACGACCGCTCGACAACATTTGCGAGGAAACGATTCTTCCATCTACACTATACACAGTCACCTGCATATCTTTTTGCAAATCTACATTGATACAACCATTGGCTCCGTAAACTTTCACATCATCGGTTACCACCTCCGAAACAGCACCAGTAGAAGAACTGGGGATCAAGACCAAATTGTCATACAAATACGATAAGTCGGATTTCATCAAACGAAGATACATGGTTCTGACAGATTTAGCCTCATCGGTAATCATAGCCGGATCAATTTTCAATTCTACGTCCAACCACTCGCCCGGAGTATAATCGCCGATACCAGCGCCTTCTTGTCCGGTACTTGCATCAACCGTATAACCGAACTTGATGTGTGAGCCACCATCGGTACGAACACCCATCTCAATAGGACACCACTCGAAGCCACTTTCCAAAAAGCAGACTTGCAACTTGATTCCAGAATAATCATTCCACGTTTTACCAGCAGGAAGAGCCTCTGTAAACGTAACGGGAGAACATTCGCCTCCATTCACCTTTAAAGCCTTCGATGACGTATTGATACCGGTCGTGTAAGGATTCTCGGTCACTTCGCAAGACCCTGACCACGGCATTCCACAACGAGGAGTTGTACCTAAATCCATAGTCTCGAAAGTAAAGATAGTATTGGGATCGGCAACTTGTTCTTTCTCGATTAAACGAATATTGTCAATGGCATAATTGAACGCTTGACGCCCCACCTTGATCAACAAACTTGTACTAGCATGATTACCTTCCAAATAAGAAGCCAATTTAGTTTCATCAAAATTGAAATCGAGCGACATCCAAGTATTATACGCAGCATCTCCCCATGAATTCAGAGCTACCTGAAAAGTTTTCTCTTGGGTATCATTATCAACCAATCCTAATTCATTACCGACCCATGTGATATTTTCCGATCCTTCCAACACGGCAAGCTGTAAACGAACGCCTGTATAATCGGCCAATGTCTTTCCCTCCGGTAAGTTCAATGGAATAGCCACATTGGCATATTCGGTACTGACTACTTTCAACACTTTTGTCGACGAGTTATCGCTCGACGAACAAGGATTGTCTATTAACTCGGCTGTACCGCCCCATGCAGCATTCGCACCATTCAACCCAGACTCAAAATCATTTACCATATAGGTTTGAGCCTGCATACCTACTGCTATACAAGCAACACACAAAAGAGATAATGTTTTTTTCATGTTATCTACTATTTAAGTTAAACATTTTTATATCCATAGAATCACAGTTCTATTTCATAGGTAAAATTAAAATAAACATTCGACGTAACAGAATTATAAAAGAGAAAAGTGTAGTACTCTTTTATCTAAGACTAATACTATATTATCATTTTTAACAATTATATTTATTACAAGATAACAAGCTGTTAATTAACGACAATTTTTATATGTTCCACCATATAAAATCCCGGTAAAAGAGTTAAATAAACAGGCGAATTTGACAATACCGATACTTTATGCACCAATACTCCCGATAGATTCCACATACTTACTTCACAAGGCTTTTCACTCTTCAATGTAATCTCCCTACCCATACAGGAGACTTTCAATCCGCTTCCCGATATATCCGCACGTTCTTCGATTCCAGATTCATTTCCGGCAGTAACCGTATATTTTTCCAAAACAGACATCTGCGGACGATCCACGGTATAATTATTAGAAGGCTGTACAGCTAATTTATAATCACCCCAACGAGGACCTGCCGACCAATAGGTTCCCGGCACACCGTTATCCCGCAAATAGATCAACAGATTTTCCAGTGTCTCCAACCAACGAGGATCATCGTCGGGAACTCCATATTCACCCAACAACCCTCGCTTATTATATCGCTTCAACCACTCCACGAAATATTTTGCACGCTCAACACCCGTATTAGCTGTAACACCATCGGCATCATAAGAATTTAAATATTGACCGGAATAATCCTTATCAAAATAAAGATGTGCCTGAAATATGAGATTATCCGACGGATCTACCAATGTCCTGAGATTATCGCTATATTCGACCCAAAAACGTGCAGAGCTGAATGAATCGCCGCATACGATAATAGGAGTTTCCGTATCTACTTCTCGAATAGCATCGATAACTACCTGAGCTATATTCACCCAGGGAGCCGAAGGATGCATAGAATAAGGCTCGTTCATAATATCGTATCCCCAAATATTATTATAATCCTTGAACTCCTGCGCCAATTTTTTCCACACATCGGCCAAATGTTCGGCAGTAAGGGTGGACGACTCCCCTATTAACGTATAGGTTTTCCCACCATCGAACGAATAACGAGCAAAGTTATGTAGATCGAGAATTACAGGCATCCCTCTATCCTCGGCAGCCTGAACAAAAGTTTTCATTTTAGACAACTCCGCTGCATCCAAAGGTCCGTTCATTGCACGTTGGATACGTTCCCAACGAAATGGAAAACGGATAAGGTTCAATCCCTTCCCCTTAAAATAATCGAGGTCCTTATACGTTGGATACCCATAATGAGTACCATCTACCCCGGGATAAATACCGCCGAACTCTGCCCCCGATAAATTCACTCCAAAATAATTTTGAGTTCCGTCCCCTACATACTCTGCCTTTTCAATCAGCTCGATATTGTCTATAATATAGATAAATTTCTGACGCCCTACTTTCATCAATAAGCTCAACTCATCTGTATGTCCACCGGCAAGCCAAGCCGAAAGAATCGTTTCGTCCAACCAGAATTCAAGCGTTATCCATGTATTTAACTCACCGGTTTGCCAAGAAGCCGAACCCGGCCAGCATTTATTTCCCACATTATCTTGTACACCCAAATCACACCCTACCCAATGTATATTCTCGCCACACGCATCGATAACAGCCAATTGTAACCGCACACCCATATAGTCCGTCAAAACCTTACCATTAGGCAAGGTAAACGGAATCGAAGTCGCTGCAAATTCACTGCTACTTACCTTCAAAACCTTCGACGAAGAATTATTTACATCTTTCAAAGGATTATCAATCCATTCGCAAACCCCGCCCCATGCATTACCGGCTCCACCGAGCCCCGATTCAAAATCATTGACTAAAAACTTATCATTAGCACTTGCAATCAATACGAAAAATAAGAATACAGATGATAGCAATTTTCTCATGGTATATTCCTTTCTACTAAAATTTTTACAAAGGAAGTTTTTGATTCAGGCAAATACTACATCTTTTTTATCCTATACTGACACTTTAACCAATCGACCCTCAAATAAATCCGAATGACAACTGCCATTTTTAATAATTCCTTTTTTATCTATCTTTGTATTTACAAAATGAATAACCATGAATAAATCATTATTGACACTAAGTTTAATACCCATAGCCTCGGTAATGCATACATACGGTACAAGCCATGTACCCGATAATCGTCCGAATATCATTTTATTTTTGGTAGACGATATGGGGTGGCAAGATACGTCTCTCCCCTTTTGGACCCAAAGAACCCTGTATAACGAGCGTTATGAAACGCCTAATATGGAAAAATTGGCTCAGCAGGGTATGATGTTCACTCAGGCCTATGCTTCCAGTATAAGTTCTCCCACCCGATGCAGCTTGATGACCGGGTGTAATGCCTCGCGCCATCGAGTCACGAATTGGACTCTACGGAAAAACACGAAAACCGATGCCGTCAGCAATACTCTGGAAGTTCCCGATTGGAACTACAACGGCATAGCACAAGTTCATGGAACAAACAATACCTTTATCGCTACTTCTTTCGTGCAATTGTTAAAAGACAACGGTTACCACACGATCCACTGCGGGAAAGCCCATTGGGGTGCAATAGATACTCCCGGAGAGAGTCCCTACCATTTCGGGTTCGAGACCAACATTGCAGGACATGCGGCCGGTGGCCCGGCAACTTACCTGAGCGAGCGTAATTATGGATACGACGAAGCAGGCAATTCTACATCGCTGTTTTCTGTCCCGGGATTGGAAAAATATTGGGGAACAGGCACATTTATGACAGAAGCCCTCACCCAAGAAGCCTTAAAAGCCCTCGATAAAGCTAAAAAATACAATCAGCCGTTTTACCTCTACATGTCGCATTATGCCATTCATGTTCCCATAGACAAAGATGTCCGTTTCTACGACAAATACAAAAAGAAAGGATTGTCGGACAAAGAAGCGGCTTATGCTTCGCTCATCGAAGGAATGGACAAAAGTTTAGGAGATATTATGGATTGGCTGGAAAAGAATGGTGAAGCCGACAATACCATCGTTATATTCATGAGTGACAATGGAGGATATGCGACAGGAAGCGGTTGGAGGGACGAACCTCTGTATACCCAAAATTTCCCGTTAAAATGTGGAAAGGGCTCTGCATACGAAGGAGGAATACGCGAACCTATGATCGTCCGTTGGCCCGGCACGGTACAACCCGGCACACGGTGCAACGACTATTTGATTATAGAAGATTTCTATCCTTCTATTCTCGAAATGGCCGGTATCGACGATTACGATGTTCCACAAGAAATCGATGGTATCAGTTTTGTTCCTCTGCTAAAACAGACCAAAAATCATTCGCAGGGACGCAGCCTTTATTGGAATTGTCCGAATATATGGGGAGAAAAAGGACCGGGAATAGGACCGTCCTGTACCATTCGAAAAGACAATTGGAAAATGATTTACTTCTACGAAACCGGAGAAAAAGAACTATACGACATACCGAACGATATAGAGGAGAATAACAACGTGGCAGCTTTATATCCTCAAATAATAAACAAGTTATCCAAAGAGCTCGGCAAATTCTTACGACAAACGAACGGACAACGCCCCTCTTTTAAAAAAACAGGGAAACCCTGTCCCTGGCCGGATGAAATTTAAGACATAATTACAGGACTATTAACAAGGGCAATAGATAGATGTCTATTGCCCTTCATGTTTTCTAACGGAAATATTATTCTATCTTGATTTCAAATGGTGTAGCCGGAAGTCCTACCGAATTATATAAATTGGCATCATCGGGATTATCGCCCCATGCATACCGCACCGACACCGGGTCTATCACATCGGGACATGAAAGAACAACCCGATCTTTCCCCGCCACCTTAGCCTGCACCCATTTATATACTCCGTCGGTTCCGGCAACGGCGAAACTCATTAAATATCCATATTTGTTTTTTACAATCAGCCCATCAGCTACATTGTCGAATTGTACGACAATTTTGTCTTGCACCCGACGAACGGTCTTAGGCATAGGACTTTCACAAACCACATCGGAAAATCCATAATCATTATGAAGGGCATGCAAAGCCAATCTACGTCCTACCTCCTGTTTATTTTTAGGGTGAATGTCTTTTGCTTCTCCTATATCGATAATTACAGCCTGACCGGTATGAGGTAAAGAAAGTGTTTGCGTTTGGGCTTCACGAACTTGCGCCCACAAACTTTCCGAAGGGACTTCAACCGCATCCATATAATTAGCAAGTTGAACCCAACAAAATGGAAAGTCTTTCCCCCATTTTTTTCTCCAATCATTAATCATAGCAGGGAACAGGTGGTAATACCCTTTGGCTCGATTGGTATTATTTTCGCCCTGATACCATATAACTCCTTGCATACTCAATCCCACCAAAGGATTAACCATAGCATTATAAAGTAATGAGGGATAAGCATTAGGCCCATATTCTACAAAATCGAAATCGGAATTTGAAGCTGAAATTTTATATTTCCATTTTCCGGATAAAGGAATAGTCTTATCCCCGACCTTCAAATAAATTTCATTCGCCGGGCCATACAAACCTCCACCGCCTCTATAATCCGATATTTTTAAAGTAATCTCATTCAATTCTTTCAAGACACCGGCAGGAACACTGTATAGGCGTCGCACGTCGTAACCGACGGTCTCTCCTATTTTTTGTCCATTAATCCATGTAATATCATCATCGTCAATCACATGCAAACTCAAAACCGCCTCTTTCCCTATATAATTCTCCGACAATGTAAAACGACAGGTTTGCCACACCACTCCATCGAGAGAGACCAGTTCTTCTTCGGACCATAGTCCGGGAACACTCACTTCTTTCCAATCGTCTTTGGAATACGAAGGCAAATACCACTTTTCAGAAATACCCGGTTCGGCTTTCATCGATTCGACAAATTTAGCTCGATTTTCATCGCTACGGCGAACGTATTCCTCGAATTGCGAAGAACGCATACGATCTTGCAATCGTTTGTACTTGGGGAACTTGTCGATAGCGTCCATACTCATCCAGCTTTCAATATCGGTTCCACCCCACGAAGTATTGATAAAACCGATAGGAACACCCAATTTCCGGTATAACTCACGGGCGAAGAAATAACCTACTGCCGAAAAATCACCGGCACTCCCCGAATCACATACTCTCCACTCACCCTGCAAATCGGAAAGCGGACGATGCGACATCTCTTGTTTCACATTAAACGAGCGCAAAAAAGAATAATTCTCGGCGTCTGCAATCTCTTTTTCGGCATTCATCGCAGCATGTAAACGGAACTCCATATTGGATTGCCCGCTACATATCCAAACTTCGCCCAGCAAAACATCGTCGAAAGCGAGGCGTTCTTTTTTCCCTTTCACGATTAACGTATAAGGGCCACCGGCCTCCATAGGACGTAAAGTTGCGTACCATTTACCCGATGCATCGGCACGGACACTCGTCTTCTGCCCATTCAGTTCGACAGTAACTTTTTCTTTCGGGCTCGCACTCCCCCATAAATTGATTGCCTCGTTTCGCTGTAAAACCATGTGGTCGGCAAAGATGTGAGGCATGGAAAGTTCGGCCGAAAGCCTTGCAGAAAACGTTCCACATAGGAAAACCAATATCAAAAACGAGAAAGCCTTTTTCATATAAATATCGATTAAAGATTAATGTGTTGCAGTCTCTAATTTAAGTTTATGACTCCCCGTAAAGAAGATCGTATCGCCGTTATACGTCACATTGTCTTCCAACGGGGTAAACATCGCCGACACACATTCGGGCAAATCGAACTCATAAAGAATATTACCCTTGTCGTCCCGTTTCCACGAAGTCGAAATGCAACCGTAAGGTGTCTCATGTTCGATTTCGAGATAGTCCAAATTTTCGGGGAAATACGGACGTAATGAAACATGCCGGAAAGCCGGGTTCGATTCATCGATTCTCAAACCACCCAACGTTTTATACAACCATGCCCCGATCTCACCGAACATGATATGATTCAACGAATTATCGATAACGACATCGATTCGCCAATTTTCATGTAAGGTCGTCGCCCCGTTCTTTATCCAATACCCCCAAGAAGGATATGTTTCTTGTGTAGCCACCCGATAGGCTGTTTCGGGATAACCGTTATCAGATAAGGCTCCGAGGAGAGCTTTACTACCCAGCAACCCTACATCGATATGGCACGAATCCTGTACGACTCTGCGGTTCAACTGCTCTGCCACTTTCTCCCTATATCCATCAGGAACAATATTCCAATAAAGAGGCATAGCCAACTCTGTTTGAGTACCCGATGCATAAAGACCGGTCTCTCTGTCCAAATAACGGTCGTTGATCGATTCTTTTATCCTATCGGCAAGCGCTTCGTAATAAACCGCATCATCGACATAACCGAAGAGTTTAGCAGCTTTCGCCATAATAGATACATCGGTATAATAATAAATAGAAGTAGTCAAAGTCACATCGCTTTTACTTCTCACCGGGATCCAATCGCCAAGTCCCCAATCGGTCAAGTTATCTTTGGAAATAGACTCGATATAAGCTACATATTTCTTCGCCGAAGGATACATACGCCGCATAAGAGTCTCATCACCATAAAAACGGTAAATTTCCCACGGGATAATGATCGACGCGCTTGTCCAATCCACGCCATTCGCCCAATCGAATCCCCATACCGAAGTCGGTACGATACAAGGATAAACACCGTTTTCACGTTGCTCGTCTATAAAATCGAGCAACCACTTCTCATAAACCGTAATCGCATCGAAATTATACAAAGCCGTCTCTATGGCAATGTGTGCATCGCCCGTCCAACCATTTTTCTCCCGTTGCGGACAATCCGTAGGATAACCGAACAAATTATCCAAATAGGAATTATTGGTGGCCGTCCATATTTTGTTCAACAAATCGGACGAGGAACGAAACCGTCCTATCTCCGGCACATCGCTGTGCATCTTCAATGCTACGATACTATTTTCATCGAGTGCTATCGGTTCGGACGAAGTCACCTCTACATATTGGAAACCCTTATAATTGAACTTAGGAGTAAATCGAGTCTCCCCGTCCCTCAATATGACGATATCCGTTTGAAACGGGTCACTGTCGTCGGTCGGACGATAATGGTAATCGATATTCGCTAAATTCACCGTACCGTCTTCATTCAGCATCTCCCCATGTTTCAATCGTAAAACAATGCCCGCTTTCCCCTCTACCGAAAGTTCCACCGTTCCCGCCATATTCTCAGGGAAATGATAGACAAAACAAGTATCGTTTATTTTTACAAACCGTGAAGCGTCGTGACGGACGATTTCCTTCACCGGCACAGTTAATTGAGCCTCTATTCGCTGGGTAGGAGCAGATACTTCCTTAGCATTTTTCCATTGTGAAACATCGATTCCCGATGTATTCCAACCCTCGATTTCCTGCCGTGCATCATAGTGTTCCGCCGTATAAATGCTGTTGAATATCACAGGACTGTCGGTCGTTACCCAGCTGCTATCGGTCGATATAGTTTCGATACTTCCGTCGGCATACTCGACTCGTACTTGCATAATAAATGCAGGGCGGTTACGCCACGAGGCTTTATCGAAAAACCAAACTGCCGTGGATTGATGATTATACCACCCGTTTCCCAATTGTACCCCGATGACGTTCTCTCCCTCCGACAAATTGGGCGTTATATCATACATAACCGATAATACCCTTTTGTCGAAATGAGTGTACATAGGATCCAAAAAATGGTCCCCTATGCGTGAACCATTTACAGAAAGTTCATATAAACCGGCAGCAGCGATAACCGCATAAGCATGTTTTACGTTTCTCCTCACTTCGAAATCCTTTCGGAAATAAGGAGACGGGCGATAATCCTTATCATGGCCATCGCTAATCCATCGTGCATCGCCCCATTCTTGGGGAGACATCATACCTGTGGTGAACGACGACAGCAGTGAGCAAACAAAGCGATTCTCTCTTTTCGTTTTATATCCGACTTTCCAATAATATTTAGTCCAAGATTGCAGCGAATCGCCGGCGTAAACGATCCTGCGAATATCACTCGGAAGCTCGCCGCTATCCCAACATTGGCCAGAGCCGTTTATCACTGCCATACTATCGGCAGAGACCCATACCCGACAAGACTTTACCGAATCTGTCTTCACGACGGGGATTTTCCACGACAATCTCGGCGAAGACATATCGATTCCCAACGGTTCCGACAAATATTCACACATTAAGGAATACGGAGCCTCGGGACTTGTACTGCAAGCCGCCAATATACAACCTGATAATATGCTCAATCCGTAACTAAATACCCTGTTCATCATCGCTTATATCTATATAATTAGATTTTATTTTGTTCGGCAATCTCACGGCGATTCTCCAAATCGGAAGAAATCTCGGACAATCGTTTTTCGCTCAAAGGATACCTCGAAATAAAAAGTGCCGATATTCCGGTCGCTATGGCCGGGAATATACTCACCATCAAACAAATCCCGGTCAATGCCGATTCTGATTGTATCATATTGGCCTCGAACCCGAAATAGAACAACAGCCAACCAGTCAAAGAGCCACCCAATGTCCACCCCAATTTCTGAGACATCGACGATGATGAAAAGATAAGGCCCGTAGCCCGACGCCCGGTCTTCCATTCCGAATAGTCCGATATATCGGCATACATCGACCACAGCAACGGAGAAACAATACCGGCACAAATACTAATGATGATTTGCAACGCCAATATTCCATAAATGCCGTCTTTGGGTAAGAAATAGAATAGGATACTGAATATGGTAGCCCCTACCGTCGCCGTCAAAAAAGTATATTTTTTACCCATCAACCGTGTAAACGTAGGAACCAACATAATACCCAATATGTTAGCAGCTTGTCCCAAAACAAGATAAATGGTGATGAGCGTAACCGAAGCACTCATAAAGGTGAAAGAGAACGTGTCGGAGGCCTCTACATAATATTTGAAATAATAGACTGCCGAGCCGTCTCGTAAAGAATTAAACCCGATAACCATGATACCGGCCACCAAAAGAATCCACCACGGTTTGTTCGTAGCCAAATCTTTCACATCGTCTTTCAAAGATGTTTTCTCTTCTTTGATAGGCTTTACCCGTTCTTTTGTCCACGAAAAAGTAAGGAAAAACATAATAGCCGCCAATATGGCAAAAACGACGGCCGCCATTTGCCAACCGAATGCCTGTGACGGAACGCCGTCGACTATTTTCATTTTGCTGAATATATCGACCAACGGCTCTATCAGGAACAACACCAAAATACTCCCCCCGAATGCAAAAGTCATTCGGTATGAAGACAATGATGTACGAGTCTGCGGGTCGGGCGACATTACCCCTAACAACGAAGCGTATGGCACATTGACAAACGAATACACCATCATCATGAGCGTATAAGTGACATAAGCATATACGATTTTCGATATTTCGGACTCTCCACCCCATGACGAAAAAGTCAATATGCCGCATAACCCGAAAGGTATGGCTCCCCATAACAAATAAGGGCGGAATTTTCCGAAACGAGAGTGCGTACGATCACCTAAAATCCCGATAAAAGGATCGAGGAATGTATCCCAAATACGGGTAATCAAGAACATGGTTCCCACTACCGCTGCCGAGATTCCCACCACGTCGGTATAGAAAAATAACAAATACATGGTGAAGAGCTTCCAAAACATGGAAGAGGCGGCATCACCCAGACCATACCCTATTTTTTCCCTTAATTTTACGTGTTCCATGATATCTTATTTCAATATTTTTTTATTATGATCGACCATAGCGATAATAGTCCGTACCGATTCTATCGAACGCAATCCGTCGGCAGGCGTATGCAAGCAATAATCCACCAAACGGTCTACTGTCGATTCGGCAACGTGCATACGCGTATCGGACGAAGCATAGTATATGTACACTTTCCCGTCTTCATCGGCAATCCAACCATTGGAAAACAAAACATTCGAAACATCTCCTATGCGTTCTTCATCGACCGGGGCCATGAAATATCCGGCAGGCTCTGCAATCATTTTGGTCGGATCCTCCAAAGAAGTCATGTAAAGATAGAGCACATAGCGCAATCCGGCAGCACAACAACGAACCCCATGAGCAAGATGCAACCACCCTTTTTCAGTCTTAATCGGGTGAGGACCCTCTCCATTTTTCACTTCTTTAATCGTATGATATTCCCGTTTATTGATAATTACTTCGTCGTGTACCTCTGCATGGCAAATATCATCGACCAAAGCCCAGCCTATGCCTCCACCATTTCCCGTATCGATGAAACCGTCTTGCGGACGGGTATAAAGAGCATATTTCCCATTCACGAACTCGGGATGCAAAACGACATTACGCTGCTGGCTGCGAGTCTTTAAATCGGGAAGACGCTCCCACGTTTTCAAATCTTTTGTCCGGGCAATTCCGGCCGAAGCAACTGCTGCCGACAAATCTCCCGGACGTGCATTGGGATCTTTGCGTTCGGCACAAAAGATACCGTAAATCCAGCCATCTTCATGTGCAGTAAGACGCATGTCATACATATTGGTATCGGGAATATCTGTTTCGGGCATCAAAATAGGATAGTCCCAAAAACGAAATCCGTCCACCGGGCTATCACTCTCGGCCACTGCAAAGAAAGACTTACGATCATCGCCTTCCACTCGCACCACCAAGTAATACTTTCCGTTCAATTTAATAGCACCCGAATTCATCGTTGCATTGATACCGATACGCTCCTCCATATAGGGATTGGTTTTCTCGTCGAAGTCATATCTCCAAATCAAAGGAGCATGTTCGGCAGTCAACACAGGATACTTATATCGAACGTAAACCCCGTTATTTTTATTGCATTTCTCGTTTTTTCTTGAAATAAGAGCCTCATACTCTTTTCTCAATCTCTCTAACTCTTGTACCATAACCATATAATATCTTAATAAATAATCTTATAATCAACGGGCTATCAAAACCCAGTCATTTCCTCGTCCTTGTGTTGGCGATACGACTTCAAAAGCCTCACTTGTCTCGATATTTTTATAAAATATTAGTTCCCCGTTACGCGGATTAACCCACTCCAACCGAACGTTTTTTCGTTGAGTCCAACCGGACAGATTTACCGTTATGCTGTGACCATAAGGCATATAAAATAAAACATAATCTTTTCCACCGTATGCCACAGCATAATCGTCATCGGTCTGTTCCGGTCGCTCTATCAAATGTTGCAATGGTCTTCCTCGGAAAAAATCGATAGCCTCACACAATTTTCTGAAATGTATCATATCGCAAGCCCCGGCTAAATCCAGACTTTCTTTCCAAGTTGTTTGCGCATCTATCATCGGAGAATACTTATCGGAATACATCTGCCACACTTCATTACAACCGTAAGTATATCCGCAAGCTCCGCTAAACATACTTTGATACAATGTCATACGGACATCGAAATCATCGAATCTACCATTCTCCGATTTAAAATCGATAGGTATATTCTCATACCGAGGCTCCCCATCTAAGACTGGTTTGATCGGCTGTTTCTGTAAATCGCTCAGTAGCAATCGCCTATATATGGCATAATCGCGTTGAGCATGTCCGCTTTGGAACATATTGAAATCGAGCCAAGTCTCATCATGGAACCAAAAAGAAGAAGAATGTTCTCCTTGCGGGTGGTAAGTCATTAAATGCCGTTTATCACACTCCTTAATGCCCTCGGCCATCGCTTTCCAAACGGTAAAGTTCTTACCCTCTCCGCTACGGTCTCCGCCGATAATCCATATAATATTGGGAGTGTCGGCATATCGACGTCCGAGCCATCGGCCGTACTCACGAGCATTCGCCTCGTCGAATATCTCTGGTCCCGCACCCCATTGTTTATCCACTTTATCACCCCACGTAGGAAGTAATCCCACATAAAGCCCTTTCTCCCCGGCTATTTCTAAAACACGATCTACCCACTTGAAATAATCAGGATCGGGAGTAGACGGAGAACCGTTTATCAATGGCCTGTTAATCCCGTCCGAACCATCGAGCTCGGACAATATAACCGTTTGAATCACCGTAAACCCTTTGGCTCGACGATTTTCCATATACAGTTCCACCTCCGGTTCGTTCAATCGATAAATCAACTCCCAAGCCGTATCTCCCAAATAGAGAAACGGAGTTCCATCGGTATGTTGCAAAAAACGCCCGTTGGGAGACACACACAAGTCTCCGTGAGAAAAATCGACCGATTTACCCGACCAACTATCCGCTCGTACTTCGACAAGAGCCGGGACAATCCATGCAAGAAACAATATGAATACATGCCGGGGCATATTGATCTTATTTTTGCGTTGTCAAATATTTACCCACTACTTCCATCTGCGGACGGTCTTTCCCGTCTACCGGAGTAATCGCCATAAATTCGTCTTTCGGCCACCACGGTCCGGCAGCCCAATAACAACCGTTTATATCGTTTTCCTGCAAGTAAGACAGAAATTTATCCAATACAAGGTTCCAACGCGAATCACTATCGGGAATACCATACTCACCGACCATGCCTTCGAATTTATTGGCTTTCAGCCATTCCACAAAGGGACGCACACGGTCTATACCCTTTTCAAGATAGCAAGAATCTTCATCATATCCACGTTTGTAAGTACCGGAAGCATCGGCATCGAAATAGACATGCGCCTCGAATGCCAACTTATCGGCAGGATCTTTCAAATATTTCAACGTATCGCTAAGTTCAACCCAACGTTCAGCCGAACTCCAATGATTGCCCCCCACCATAATACGAGTATCCATATCGACCGTACGAATAGAGTCAATACACAATTGCGCCATCTCGAACCAAGTCGTGCAAGAATCCAAATCATGAGGTTCGTTCATTAACCCATAAGCATAAATATTGTCAAATGATTTAAATTCCGTAGCCAGCGATTTCCAGAACGAAGCCAAATGTTCCGGTGTCAACCCGTTTGTCCCGATAATCGTATGCTCGCCATTCATATAACGACGGCAATAGTTATGCAAGTCCAACATGACAACCATGTCTCGCTCTGCTGCCGCAGCAACAAATTCTTTCATTTTGTCGAGATCATGACGATTCAGTTCTCCGTTCAATTCATATTGTAAACGTTCCCATTTAAATGGAAAACGCACTAATTTCAATCCCTTCTCATTCCAATAATCCAAATCGGAAGCCTGAGGATAGGTATAATCGGTATTATATACACCCGGAAAATTGGAACCGAAGTCGGCACAAGCCATATTCACACCATAAGGTTTACCTTCCGTTTTAGCTACCTTATTGCTACAACTGCACAATAACAAACCTAACGCAACTACAAAAACTACTCTTTTCATACAATATCTGTTTTCCTAATTTATATTCCAACCTTTCACGCAAACCGGATAATCGACATTCACCTCAATAATTTGCGACTCTCCCGGATCGAGCCACAAATAATTTTTCGACGCGATAAATTCATGTGCATATCCGGGAGATTCCACATAGACACCTATGGCCGGCAGTTTCCCGACATTCGTCACCGTTATCTGTCGCCCATCTCTCTTCATGGTAATCTCTGTACGAGGCATCGACATAATCACCCCTCGACGAACTTCATAATTGGTAAAATAATAATTACGAGATAATCGTTTACCCTCCGAACAAACATCGACAACAAAAAACAACATGGTCGATTTCGTCTGTGCTCGATTCAAATTGAGATTACCCAATTTTTTTACGGTTTCCAATTCGCCATGCCCATCGAACTCCCGACATACGACAGTATCCAATCGATCATTATAAACTGTCACCGATACCGTGTAATCTTTACCGTTCAACCGACGGCAATCATCGAGCAAATACAACGGCAACGATACTTCTTGGCTCGACAAATTCGTCCGGTCGAAAAGCAAAACTCCCGTCAATGGTGCAAAAGATTTCTGCACGAAATAATGTACCGGTTTAATCGCTCCGTAGTAATCGACACTCGACCAAGAGACACCCGGATAATTATCGTTCATCTTGTAATAAAGAGCTCCGGTTGTTTCGGGCCACAAAGTACGAGCCCGTTCCAACGTATGCCTTACTCCGACAACTTGTGCGAGCTGAGACCCCGTAATAAATTCGGCCAATGTGGTATCGGGCATGAAGTATCCCGAATATTGCGAGAGCTTGCCAAACTCTCCCATTGTCCCGAAAATAGGAGTATGATGGCGGAAATGATCGCCCGGACGAGACGGCCATCTATCTTTCTCTTCGGCCAAATAACGTCTCACACTCTCTATATGCGGTAGAGAAGCAATTCCGAACTCTCCCCAAAACGGAGAAGTCATATTTAAATTATGATTCAAATGAGCATCGTCCCACCAGCAATTGTAATTATGATCGCTGCCGCCCCATGCCTCTCCTCGGTGAAACGGGCGGGAACCATCGAGCTCCAAGCTCAAACGCCCCATCATATCGATAGCCGGCCCGAAAGGTTTATCCGATTCGTTACCGGCGCCCCACATAACCAAAGAGGGGTGGTTTCGGATACGTTTCATATTCCTCACTACCGTCTCCTGTAACATATCGAACGGTTGCGTATTATGGCTGTTCCACGCCGTAGGCCACTCTTGTATCACCATAATGCCATACTTATCGCACAATTCATAAAAATCATCGGTTTCGGGCAATCCTCCACCCCACGCTCTCATCATCTGAATATGCTGACTTTTAGCGATACTTAACAAGCGGTCATATTTTTCTCGCGAAAAATCCATCAAAGCATCCATCGTACACCAACCGGTTCCCTTCACAAACATAGGTTTACCATTAATGACGAAAGTCCAATTATAACGGTCTTCTCGCTCGCCTCCCGGAAACGGAGCCATGTCGATCGTACGAATACCGAACGATGTCTTTTCCACATCGGGGCGAGCTCCGTTACGAGGAATAAATGCGACTGTCATATCGTAAAGAGACTGTTCTCCCATATCATTAGGCCACCAAAGGCGGGGAGCATCTATTTTGAAATCGAATGAAAACTGTTCGGTTTTCTTCGACGAATTAATTTCATGTTCAAAGAATTGAGGAGCACCTTCAAAATTTTTAGGCACAACCCTAATTTGTAATTTACCTTTTAGCGGTGCATTTATTTTTTTGAGAGTCACTGCCAACCGCATATCGCCCTGCAAAGAACGGGTCGATACAAAAGGCGCCTCTATTTCCACCGGAGCCTGTGATTCCAGTTTTACCGAACGCCAAATTCCCAATGACGGAATTTGAGCATAGTGCCAACCATAAACACAATTAAACACCACGGTATACTTCCAACTTTCATTAGCGTTAGGAGGCCAATTCCCTAAAAACATCTGGGGAATCGGATCGAGTTTCACCACAAGCGTGTTCTCCTTTTTCAAATATTTCTTCACAGCGAAATCGGGTCCTCCGAACATTCCCTCGTGAGAACCCAGTTTTTTCCCATTCAGCCAAACGGTACAACGATTCGCTACACCGCCGAATGAAAGAATAGGATTTTCAAGCGGTTCATTCAATGTAAATTTTTTACTAAACCACCATGTCTTGTAACTCTGTTGCTCGGCAATCGAGTCATTTTGCCCGATATAAGGATCGGGGATAATACGATTCATCAACAATGCAGTATGTACACTTCCCGGTACAACAGCCTCCACGGCATCGGTCCAAACGTCTTTAAGACGTAATTTTTCATCGCCACCCTCGGCCATGAGCCATGTTCCGTCGAGAGAAAAATACTCTCGATTTCGAACTGTATCGACCGACGAAACCGGAATCATCGAGATTCCCGGCAACTCCGAGAGAATGTATTTCGCAGCAAAACTTTCCCTATCTATTTCGTCTAAGGATTTCCCGGCTTGAACGGGAAATCCTGACAAAATAGACACTAAAATAAGAGAACTACCTGTGATGAATCTTTTCATATTTCTGATTAATATACTTGTACCGTAGTTTTATATTTCAACAACGTTGCCAACTGAGGACGATCTACCGTATAATTATCGGTAGGTTGTACAGCCAATTTATAATCGCCCCAACGAGGACCGGCCGACCAATAAGTGCCATTCACACCGTTTTCCTGCAAATATTTCAAAGCGGCATCGAGAATATCCAGCCAACGACCGTCGTCATCGGGCACACCATACTCCCCTACAAAACCACGTTTGCCGTTTTCTTTCAACCATTCGACGAAAGGCCGCAGACGAGCCACACCGGTTTGAATAGTCGCACCGTCTTCATCGTACGATCTGGAATAATTTCCCGAAGCATCCCAATCGAAATAAACGTGAGCTTGGAAAATCATGTTGTCACAAGGATCAACCAAGTTTTTCAATCCGTCACTCACCTCTTTCCAACGGCTGGCCGAACTATACTCATTACCGCTGATGACCAACATAGTCTCGGTATCGACCTCACGAATGGCATTGATACAAGCCTGTGCAATGGTCTCCCACGGCGTTGTGCGCAACATGCCATAGGGTTCATTCATGATGTCGTACCCCCAGATACATTTGTAATCTTTGAACTCCGCAGCCAATTTTTTCCACACATCGCAGAAGTTCTCAACCGTACATTGAGCATTGCCGATAACAACGAACTGGTTATCGTCAGAGTTCACACCATTGGAATAGACGCAATAACGACCGAAGTTGTGCATATCGAGCAAGACTTTCATGTTCAAGTCCTCGGCTGCTTGCACAAATTCTTTCATCTTGGCCAACTCCGTAGTGATAAGCGGGCCATTCATTTCGCTTTGGATACGCTCCCAACGAAACGGGAAACGAATCATACGCAGTCCCTTCCCCTTGAAATACTCCAAGTCTTTTTTGGTGGGATAGCCATAGTGCGTGCCGTCAACACCGGGATATACATTACCAAACTCGGCTCCCGACATATTCACACCGAAGTATTCGGTATGTTCGGTTCCGCCGCCGTTACCGCCGCCGTCTCCTCCGGGACCATCTTCATTGCCGCAGGAAGTCATTGAAGTCATCAACACGGCAGCAAAAGCAAATGTCAAAATCTTTTTAACCTTCATAAAAATCAAAATAAATAGTGTATCGTTTTAATTATAGTGACAAGCCAGGATTGGGCAATCCCTCCACCCGGCTTATCACAGTTATTTTCAGTCTATTTTTTTAGAAAAGCGGAAGTTGCACATGCTCAGGTCGAAGGCCATGGCGTCGGTCGGCGTGAATACTATTTTCCATGCCGTGTTATCCGGAGCCGGGCTGCATCCATCGGGAATAATCTTATTCTCGCTTACCTCGTCCAAACCTATGCGCATAGTACGCCAGCCGCCATAGGTATTAACCGGAATTCCGCTTGCGCCGGGCATCCACATGTAATCTCCCAAACATATTCTCGTGGTCGAGCCCAGCGGATACGAAGCATTCGTACAAACCTCGAAGCACAAGTTATACGAAGCGGGATCGGCAACCACCTCGGCGGGTACTTGAATGTAGCCGGCCCACAACACCATCCAACCCCAAGCGCCCACATTACTGTGGAAACGCAAGTATTTCACACCCTCGTTCAGCGGCTCGGGATAGCCCTCGCCTTCGGTACCGTCGCACAAGAAATTGGTTGTATGATCGGGGAATTGGCTTGAATGAGTAAAACCACCCGAACCCGGCCAATCGTTGAAGTCGAAAATTTGAAATCCGGGATTCATATACGGGATAGCCACCGGCTCGGCCATCTCACCACCTTGAATGGTCAGGTCGGTATTGGGCTGGGCGTTGGCGGGGATTTGCAACGTAATATCGGTACGAGTAGCATCAATCACGGTACAAATCGCATTGCCTATGCGCACATCGGCCTGCTCGACGGTAATGCCGTAAAGGTCGAAGTTATCGCCCGAAATCACCGTCGTATCGCCGGGATTGGTAAACTCATTTTGCAAACCGTCGATTTTCAACTCAGGAATTGATACCGTGAAAGGTTTTGATACCGAACCGTTCTTGGTCGTGATATAAAGCATATCGGTCACCTCGCCCGGCAATTGGCGGGGCACAGGAGCCAACAACATGTCGTAACGAGCATAAATCTCTTTGGGGTCGACCTCCACATCATTGAATTTGACCGACACTACATTACCGAGATTTTTACCTTCGACGCGCACCATGTCCTCAAAGTCAGCGCCATCGATTTCAAACTCTTTATCGTTGGCCAGCACGATTTTTGTAATCTCAGGAGCTCCGTTGGAAGGGATATCGTCTTTTGCTTTGAGGTCTTCCACTTCCACAACGTCCTGACAGGCGGAAAAGGCAAACAGCACTGCCGCCCACGCAGCCATATATTTTATATTTTTCATTTTTATCAATTTTTCGGTTATACACTAATTAACTCCAACCGGGATTATTGCTCGAAATAGCTTGGTTCGTGAGAACTTCGAGCGTAGGAATGGGGAAGAGCAGGTGTTTCTCGGAACGGCTCTTCACGTTTCCGCACACGTCAGTTCCACCCAGTGCATTCATCGCTTGCAAATAAATACCCCAGCGAATCAAGTCCCAACGGCGATCGCCCTCCATGGCAAACTCCATGGAACGTTCCTCCAAGATAGCCGAGCGCAAAGCCGATTTGGTCGAATAATTTTCGAGTTCGCGCGGCGTTGCATTACTTCTCTTACGCACGTCGTTGAGCAAACCGATAGCCTCGTCATTCGGGCCTTTCAACTCGTTCGAAGCCTCTGCCATAATCAGAATAACATCGGCATAACGCAAGAACGGATAGTTAGCATCTGTACGTTGCAAGGTTTGATCGGTCACTTGCTGGCTGTATTTCGTCGTGAAGGCGAAGAACTGCTCCGAACCGCCCTCGTCGCAACGCCAGCCGGCGGTTACCTCGGAATTATCGAACGGAGCCTCACGATTCATTACCATCTCTTGCCATTTACCGAAGTTGGGGAAGTAGGAACCGCCGCCCCAGCTGGTATCGGAGCCTTCGCGAATCCAGCAGTGCAGCACCCCTTTGTCTACCCGGTAGTCGTTTTCTTCGAAGAGGAGATACCAATGTTTGCTATTACCCACCGTAAGGCTGTTTTCAATGTGCCCTTTTTCGTTTGTCATACCGCAATAGTGGTAGGTAAAGAGGGTTCCGTACAACTCGTCACCCGACTTGGATTGCAGGCTGAACAAATGCTCGCTGCACGTTTTACCGCTGGGAGACCAAATCAAGTCGTAGGATTCCAAGTTGTGCGTACCGTAAACGCCGCCTTTCACATCCTTGGCCACATCGTAGGCCAGTTGATAATACTCTTGCGAATTGAACGACTCGTAACCGGCCACTTGGTCTTTGGCGAAATCCATAGGAACCGGCTCGGTATACACCTTCGTGTTGGTCCCGTTGATGTTCTGCATCACAAATTGCGGACCGGTTTTCACCGTTACGATTTCACCCTCGGGCATGGCAGCCGAAGCAATCGTAGCATATACCTTTGCCAACAGACCGGCAGCTGAAGCAGCACACACGCGACCGGCTTGGAAATTGGTGTCGGTGTTTTTATAAAGCATGTCTTTGGCATCGTCCAACAGCGGAATAATAGTTTGCGTATAGACATCTTTAATAGGTATACGAGGGCTATTCGTATATTGTTGCGACTGGTTCACACTCACCGAATAAACGGGTATATCGCCATAGGCGCGCACCAGCATGAAATAGGCCCAAGCTTTCAAAAAATAGCACTCGCCCAGCACATTATCGCGGTGTCTGGCAGTGAGATTCTTCATCTCATTGATTCGCTCGATGGCTTCGTTGGCCCGATTGATCACAGAGTACATACCCGTCCATACTACGTCACAATGGTTGTTCGAACCTTGAAAGTTACCGTTACCGAACTGGTCGAACTGCCAAGTAGCACCCGACACATTGTCGCAATCGTAGTCGAAAGGACGGGGCATATTCCCGTAACGGAACATGGAGGAGTGCAACGTTTCGTACACACCGGTCGTCCACATATCGGCTCCGTCGTCGGAATCGGGCACATCGTCGGGAGAGATAAAGTCGTAGGGTTTTTCTTCGAGCATATCTTCGCACGAAGTGAAGACCGGCGCTGTCGCCATCGCCAACCCCAACATGGTCACATATATCGATAATCTTTTCTTTTTCATTGTCTTGCAAATTATAACGTTACTTTTACACCTAAACTGAATGTCCGGCTTGCAGGATAAGAATAGATGTCCACACCACGGCGGGAAGCATCCTGACCGAACGTATTCACATCTGGATCATACCAACTGTAACCGGTAATCGTAAACACATTGTTCACCGTACCGAATACCGTCACATTCTCTATTCCTTTGCAAGGAGAACCGAAGTTATAAGCCAAGTTGATGGTTTTAAGTTTCAAATAAGAGCCATCTTCGACGTGACGATCCGAAATTCTCCATTCACGAGTCTGAGCCATCGTGGCACGAGGCCATTTGGCATTCTCGGTGTTATCGGGAGTCCAACGACTTTCATACGCAAACTTGGGTATGTTGCTCACACTCTGCATGGAAATGTTGGTAAGGTTGGCATTGAAGATGTCGTTACCATAAGTTCCCTGGAAGAACAAGCTCAGAGTCAAGTTTTTCCAACGGAAATTACCCGTAAGACCATACGTGAAATCGGGGTTAGTATCACCGATAATAGCACGATCCTCGGTCGTAAGTTTACCGTCACCGTTTACATCGAGATATTTGATTTCACCCACCATACGTTGAGCCTCTACGTCAGAGACGTTGGCATAGAGAGGATCAGCGCGCACCTCGGCAAGATTATCATAAAAGCCGTCTTCTACATAACCCAATATCGCACCGATGGGTAATCCGTTACGTTGAATAAACACCTCTTTGGCACTATACCACAGATTGTTGGCATATTGGTCGGCGGTGAGACCACCGATGCGATTACGGTTGAACGCGATGTTGGCGTCAAAATCCAATCCCCAGTCTTTGGTATCTATGGCATAGAATTGACCGGTAAGTTCGATACCTTCGTTCGTCACATGGCCGAAGTTGGTCCACATATTGGAAAAACCAGTCGAGGAGGGAATCGACACGTATTGCAACAAATCTCTGGTCTTCTTATAGTAGTAGTTCACCGAGAGGGCGATACGGTTTTTCAAGAAACCGAAGTCCAAACCTACGTTATATTGGTCGGTAGTCTCCCATTTCAAATCTTTATTCAACGGGCCTTTACTAGTATCTCCGGCGAAACCGCTGTCGGTAATACCTCCGAAAGGATAGTTTGCCGAACCCAACGAAACCATCGTCTGATAGCTATTGATACCCTGGTTACCGGTCTGTCCGTAACTGGCACGTAATTTCAAGTTGCTGAATATGTTCAAGTTTTTAATAAAATCTTCTTCCGAAAGCACCCAAGCGACAGCACCCGAAGCAAAGTTGGCAAATTTGTTTCCGGGAGCGAAGCGGCTCGAACCGTCCCGACGATACGAAGCAGTAAAGATGTAACGATCTTTCAACACATAGTTGGCACGACCCAGCAATGAAACCAATGTAGCCTCGCCACGATTACTGGTGGGAGCGTCGATGGTCAACGCTTGCGAAAGGTTGTAGTCTTCGGTAATATCGGTAGGGAAATTCGAGGCGTTGATAGCCTTACCACCCCAGTTGGTATTTTCATAGGTGAAACCGGCTACCACATTCAAGTGATGAATATCGGCAAAAGTTTTGTCGAAGGTCAACACAGACTCGGCCGTTATGTTTTGGTAGAAGTTATCACTCTTACCGGCACGACCGTTGTAGTTTTTACCTTCACCTGTTTCACGGGGATAGTAGGTAGAACGCTCGTTGTCGGTATAGCTCATACCGAAGTTCTGACGGAAGCGCAACCAATCGGTAAATTTAATCTCCAAGAAAGCCGAGGTAAAGACATTGATCGATTTCAATTCGTCCTTAGCCGTATTTACATAAGTACGGGGGTTGGCCGACAGCCAGAAGTATTCATCGTCTTGTGTATGGTCGCCCACATAAATCGTGGGAGGATACAACATGGCCGAACGAATGATACTGTAATCATAAGAATTAGATTTGGCAAAACGGGTATTCGACTTGGTAAAGTTGATATTCAAGCCGGTATTTAACCACGATTTTACTTGACTACCCACGTTGGCGCGCACAGCTAAACGGTCGTAACCCGAGTTGCGTATAATACCGGTTTGGTCGGTATAGTTACCAGAGAAAGCATAGTGCGATTTGTCGTTACCACCCGATACGCTGATGTTGTACTCTTGGGTAAAGGCGTCTTGCAAGATTTCGTCCAACCAGTTAGTACCTTCGACCCACTCACGGTTTCCATACTCGTCCTCGTGCCAACCCGGATTCAAGAAATCTTCGGGTGCAGGCTCATACGTACCCGACTCAGGTATAATGTTGTTCTGCGGGTCACGACGATAGTTCCAGTCGCCTCGGTAAGGCAGGTAAGCATACGGAGTGTTGTCGTACAAAGCGTTGTTGATCGTAGCTTCGTTCACGAAGTTGGCATACTCATAAGCATTGAGGCTCTCCACGATTTTCGAGATCTTCGAAAGACCGAAGTTAGCCGAGAATTCAACTTTGGCAGCTCCCGATTTACCTTTTTTCGTTGTAATCAAGACAACACCGTTGGCTCCACGAGAACCGTAGATAGCCGTTGCCGAAGCATCTTTAAGAACATCGATCGACTCGATATCGTTGGGGTTAATCAACGACAACGGATTGGAAGTGGTGTTGTTGTTTTCGTTTGCGCCGCTCGTCGGTGCGCTACCCGCATCGAAAGGAATACCATCTACGATATACAATGGTTGTGAACTGGTCGAAAACGAGTTTGCACCACGAATGGTAATGCTCATACCCGAACCGGGAGCACCATCGTTAGAATTAACTTGCACACCAGCCAATTTTCCTTGTAGGGCTTGGCTGAAACTTGTCGGATTACCGATCATTAAATCCTCACTTTTGATAGAAGCGACGGCTCCCGACAAATCCTTCTTACGCATCGTACCATAACCAATGACAACAACCTCATCGAGCGATTTTGAATCCTCGCTCAACTGCACGTCGATCTGTGTTTTATTGCCCACGGTTACGTCTTCCTCTGTATATCCGATAAATGAAAAACGTAACACCGATTTAGGACCTTTCACCACAATCGAATATTGTCCGTCTACATTGGTAATTGTTCCGTTACCTTTCGAATTCAACTCGGTAACATTAGCGCCGGGAATAGGTAAGCCCGAATCATCGGCTACTACTCCCTTCACCACTATGTCCGCCATAGCGGTCGTTGCCCAAAACACAGCCACTACAAACGACATAGCTCTGAGCATTTTACCCACCATTTGAGAACGTGGGAAAGAAAACAGGTTTCTTTTCATTTGTAATAAATTTAAAATTAACAATCTTATTTTGATATTATTTCTTCTCTTTCTTTGTGCGATATACAGCCTCGTTATATTGCCGTATAAACTTGCGACTTTGGCGACCGGCCGGCTTAATGAGAGATTCGTCCCAACCACCGTTTTTGTCGGCTCTCGGTAACAACATCGAACAAGTCTCGTTTTTGTCCGAAATTGACCAATTCACCCAACTGATTTTATGAGCTTCCATCCACTCTACCCAGCGAGTCCACTCTTCAATGTCCAATGGACCGTCACCTGTACATTCCATACCGGCACATTCCGATACGAAAATAGGGATCCCCTGCTCCCAAGCAGCAGTAGCTCTATCTCTCAATTCCTGTTTATGGGTAGCCGCATAAAAATGGAGCGTATACATTATATTATTGAAACCCTGCAAAGGGTCGGCTGCAACCAAATGTAAATCTTGATCCCAATGCGGACTTCCCACCAATATTATATTATCGGGGTCATATTTCCTTATTTCGGTGATAATGTCGGTTGCATACTCTTTCACACTCTCCCAAGTATCTTCCATAGGTTCGTTATAAATCTCATAAATCACATGTGGATACTTTCCATACTTCTGAGCCATCATCGAGAAGAAAGCCTTTGCCTCTTCTTTCTGTGGATAATAAGTATGCCAATCTATGATTACATACACATTATTTTTAATCGCAGCCTTTACAACCGCATTTATACAATTAAGAGCATGTTCGGGATTCTCTATATAATTATCTTCTATGCAAGTTCCCATCGCAGCGCGCAATACGGTGCATTTCCAATCCTCTTTCAGCCACTTTACCGATTTTTTATTATAAAATCGAGGCCACAAATTGTGCCAACCATAACTAACGCCACGCAATACGACAGGCTCTCCCTGCTCACTACAAAGTTGATTTCCACTTACTTGAAGCTGACCGTATAATTTTACCGGATCAGCCGCCATAGCAGACGATATAACACCGAATAATAAAGAAATAATGAATAGCTGTTTTTTAAGCATAACCATGATATTAAATTTACGTTACAAAATAATAGCAAAAAAACAGCACAAAAAAGTACTTTATTATCCGATAATGATACTTTTTTACCTCAAATGTGATTTTTCAATATAGGAGAAGCGAATCAAGAAATCCGTAATCTACATAACCCACTGTTTATCAATAAAAAAGCATAACAGACAACCGTCCCGATAAAATGTTTTATATAAAAAGCATTCAAGATTTATCTAAAATTTTTCGAACGGTATTCAAAAGCCATTTATTCATCATGATCATCTAGACTATCCCAAATAGAGCCCTGTTGTTCTATATATTCTTCATAGTAATAAGCAAACCCTTTTCTTTCTGGAATACCCAACGTGTCGCACCATTCTTTATAATCGGCCACCAATTGCTTATCCTCCGCCATCATCGACCGAAATATATCTTCCGATAGATCGAGGGTCCGATACCGTTTAATAATATCATCAAATGTTATGGTAATATCATTACTCATGGCTTTTTATTAATTAATATATCTTGGTTCAAATATAGCGAAAGGTAAGCGCAAAGGCAAACGGAAATCATATTTCCGATTTGACTCTGCCGAACCGAATCCTATATTCGTGTTTACAAATATAACTATTCTTTCATAAAAAAAGTTCTACAAAAAACAAAAATGTAAAATTAATCACTCCCCGGAATGCAGCCATTACAATATATAAACGCAAACCGATAAGAAAAATTATTCCATTTACCAAGAAAAAAGTAGAACCTTCAATCAAAAAATTCAAAATTTCCCGAATATAGGAATCGTTACTTCATAAAAGAATGATTATCTTTGTTTCAGAAGCAAAAGAGCAGCGCACCGCACAATCAAATAAATTTGTTTCTGCCTTCTTTTGCGCTATCTTTGCATAAAATGCGAAAATACGAACATGATTTACAACGAACGGAACATTCGAAAAGAGATTGTGCTGGAAGCCGCTAAACAAATCATGATGGCGGCCCGCACAGCACCCAAAGGTAAAGGAGTGGATATTATCGAAATAATTACACTCTCGCACGATAGCCTTCCGACTCTATCGGAAAATATGCGCAGCGAAGGGAAAAAACGCGGCATGATGTTTTTTCTGCGCGATGCCGATAATATAGAACAAGCCGACGCAGTTATCCTCATCGGAACCCGCCGACACCCCTTAGGTTTGAATTGCGCATATTGTGGAGCGAAAACGTGTGGTGAAAATCCTGAAAGCAATCCTTGTGCGATTAACTCTATCGATGTGGGAATCGCTATCGGATCGGCTTGTTCGAAAGCAGCCGACCTCCGTATCGACACCCGGGTGATGTTCTCGGCAGGCACAACCGCACAATCTATGAATCTCCTGCCCGGCTGTAACCAAATCATCGCTTTGGCATTGAGTGTATCGTCCAAGAACCCTTTTTTCGACCGTAAATTTCAAGCTCCGAAACAATGACCCCTAACGTTTCCTTTCCGGCAGAATGGTATCCCCAATCGGGCATACAGCTCACTTGGCCTCACCCAAACACCGATTGGGCCTACATGCTCGACGAAGTTACCGACTGTTATAAAAAGTTGGCAAGCGAAATTTCCCAAAGGGAAAAGCTCATCATCGTCACCCCCTGCCCCGACGAAGTTAAAAAACAATTACAGGATACGATCGACATCAAATCCGTCCGATTCATAGAATGTCTCACCAACGATACATGGGCACGAGATCACGGCGGTATCACGGTATTCAAAGACGGAGTTCCCGTTATATACGACTTCAAATTCAACGGCTGGGGACTTAAATTCGCAGCCAATTACGACAACCTCATCACTTCGACTTTATATAACGAAAACGTTTTTAACGCCCTATACGAAAATAAGCTCAATTTCGTACTGGAAGGGGGAGCCCTCGAAAGTGACGGAGCCGGAACCTTGCTGACCACAAGCGAATGCCTGCTATCTCCCAACCGAAATGGAGAATGGACACGACCCGTTATCGAAGAATACCTCAAACGGACATTCGGGCTGCAACGCATACTATGGCTCGACCACGGCTATCTCGCCGGAGACGACACCGATAGCCACATCGACACACTGGCCCGATTTGCAGACGAAGATACAATCGTTTACGTACAATGCTCCGATTCGGAAGACGAACACTACGAAGCATTGCGTAAAATGGAAGCACAACTTCAAACCTTCACAAGGATCGGCGGGAAACCGTATAATCTGCTTCCCCTACCCATGCCCGAAGCCGTTTACGATGAAAACGGAGAGCGTTTACCGGCAACTTATGCCAACTTTCTCATCTTGAACGACGCAATCCTGTACCCCACTTATCGACAACCTTTGAACGATAAGAAGGCATTTGAAATACTTCGACAAGCGTTCCCGAATCGGGAAGTCGTAGGAATAGACTGTTCACCGCTCATTCAACAACATGGTTCGTTACATTGCGTAACCATGCAATATCCTCGAAATGTATTACGATAAATATATCCTGTCATGACCGAAAAGAAAATCACCGTCGGAATTATCCAACAACAAAATACCGGCGACATCGCCGACAACAAAAAAAGGCTGAAACAACATATCGAACAATGCGCTGCAAAAGGTGCACGGCTCGTAGTCCTGCAAGAACTACATAACAGCCTCTATTTCTGCCAAATAGAATCGACCGATAATTTCGATTTGGCAGAATCCATACCGGGAGAATCGACCGAATTTTACAGTCGTATCGCCGGTGAGCTGCACATCGTCTTGGTAACCTCTCTTTTCGAACGACGCGCAGCCGGATTATACCACAACACAGCAGTCGTGTTCGACACCGATGGTTCTATCGCCGGAAAGTATCGTAAAATGCACATACCGGACGACCCGGCCTATTACGAAAAATTCTACTTCACCCCCGGCGATTTGGGATTCACCCCCATAAAAACCTCCATCGGTACACTGGGGGTATTGGTATGTTGGGATCAATGGTATCCCGAAGCAGCCCGCCTCATGGCACTGCAAGGAGCCGACATGCTCATCTACCCTACGGCCATCGGCTGGGAAAGCTCCGACACCCCCCAAGAACAAAAGCGACAACAAGACGCGTGGATTATTTCCCAACGAGGACACGCCGTCGCCAACGGACTACCTGTTGTAGCTGTCAACCGTGTGGGACATGAACCCGATCCTTCTGGACAAACCAACGGCATACAATTCTGGGGACACAGCTTCGTCTGCGGTCCGCAAGGCGAAATACTGGCCGCCGCTCCCGACGACAGCGAATGGTGTGAAGTCGTGGAAATAGATTTAACCCGCTCCGAAAACGTTCGGCGCTGGTGGCCGTTCTTGCGAGACCGCCGTATCGACTCGTACAACGATATATTGCGAAGATTCATCGACTAACCGTATCTCGAAAAACAAAAGCACGGAATCTCTTCACCCGATTCCCAGATGTACCGAACTTCATACGAATCCGAACCTGCGTTATAAAATAATAAAAAAGGACATAAAATCTCCGCAAAACAGCTATTTTTGTAAATTATTAGCGTCAAGATATGGACACGAAAAAAAATATCACGGACAAACAACTGGCATTGGACAAGCGTTATATACGAATGGCGCAAATCTGGGCTGAAAACTCTTACTGCCAACGTCGTAAAGTCGGAGCTTTAATTGTAAAAGACAAGATGATAATTTCCGACGGATACAACGGTACACCTGCCGGATTCGAAAACTGCTGCGAAGACGAAAACGGCCACACATTGCCTTTCGTTTTGCATGCCGAGGCAAATGCCATCACCAAAGTCGCTCGCAGCAACAACAGCAGCGACGGAGCGACTCTATACGTGACGTCCTCGCCTTGTATCGAATGTTCCAAGTTGATTATACAAGCAGGTATCAGTCGTGTCGTATTTTCGGAATACTACCGGCTCCAAGACGGTATCGAACTTCTGCAAAAAGCCGGCATACAAGTGGATTTCATTGATCCGCAAGCCGATGAATCTATAAAGTAAAAAGCTAAACTATCCTATTAAATATGAATAACGAAAAAGCTCATTTCGTCTGGGTCCCGTTACTAATAGCCGTGGCTATCGCCGGGGGAATTTTAATCGGACGATTTTTCTCTGCCGAGACTTCTTTCGGCAAAACGGCAAGGTATGACAAAATCGAAAGTTTGTTGCAATGCATCGAGCAACAATACGTCGACACGGTAAACAGAAACGATCTCATAGAAAATGTCGTGCCCAAAGTCATAGGAGAGTTAGATCCCCACTCTGCCTACATTCCGGCAAAAGATTTGGAAAGCGTCAATGAAGAGTTAGAAGGCTCGTTTAGTGGAATCGGGATACAATTCAATATACTGAACGACACCATCAACGTTGTCAGCGTCATTTCCGGCGGCCCCTCCGAAAAAGTAGGAATACTGGCCGGAGACCGTATCATCTCGGTCAACGATTCTACTTTCGTTGGTAAAAACATCAGCAACGAAAAAGTTATGAAAAATTTGCGGGGACCTAAGGGAACGACCGTGAAACTCGAAATCTTACGCAAAACAGCAAAAAATCCGCTCATTTATGAAGTAACGCGCGGAGATATTCCCGTCAACAGCGTTGATGCGGCTTATATGCTCGACGACAAATCGGGATATATAAAAATCAGCAAATTCGGCAAAACCACTTATGACGAATTTATTACAGCCCTCTCCAAACTACACAATCAAGGAGCCGAAAACTTCATTATCGACTTGCGTGGCAATAGCGGAGGATTGATGGATGCCGCAATCAATATGGCGAATGAATTCCTTCCTGCCAACCGGTTAATAGTCTATGCCGAAGGAAAAGCATTCGAACGGGAAGACGCCGTTTCGAACGGCACGGGAACATTCCAAAAAGAACAAGTCGTAGTTCTCACGGACGAATGGTCTGCGTCGGCCAGTGAAATATTCGCAGGAGCCATACAAGACAACGACAGAGGTTTGATAATCGGACGCCGAACATTCGGCAAGGGACTGGTACAACAACAAATCCCCTTCCGTGACGGATCGGCCATTCGACTGACGGTAGCTCGTTACTATACACCTTCCGGCCGTTGTATCCAAAAAGAATATCAATTAGGGAAATCCGAAGATTATAGCATGGATATCGTAAACAGATATATGCACGGTGAATTTTTCAATGCCGACAGTATCAAACAGAACAAAGAGTTGGTGTTCCACACGGTCAACGGGCGTGAAGTATACGGCGGAGGCGGAATTATGCCCGACATATTCGTTCCACGAGACACGACGGGAGTCACCTCCTACTTCAACAACGTAGCCAACGAAGGTCTGCTCTATCAATACGCATTCGACTACACGGATAAATACCGCGACAAATTGTCAACAGCAAAAGATGTCGAATCCCTATTGAGTATACTTGAACCCAACACTCTCTTAAACAGTTTCGTTCAATACGCCGCCCAAAAAGGAATACGCCCCCGTCCCGTTTACATCAATATTTCAAGAAAATTAATCGTAAACACGTTGCAGGCATACATAGCCCGGAACATATTGGGAGAAGAAGCATTTTACAAACTGCTACTACGAGATGACGAAACCTTGCGAAAGGCTCGGGATATAGTGAATAAAGGCGAAGGATATCCCGAATTGCCGGCAGAAAATCAAGTTCCTCGATGAGCGAAAAACAACAACTGCGGCAACAAGTCAAACAATTGAAACAGACTATCTCCTCGGAACAGCGAGTAGCTTTATCACAAAATATATGCTCGGCAATAGAAAAGCTACCCGGTTTCGAAACAGTCTCGCGCATACTGCTTTATCACGCCTTGCCTGACGAGGTCGATACCGGTTTAATGTTATCCAGATGGAGCAAAAAAAAGCAACTGTACCTACCCATAGTGAACGGCGACAATCTCATCGTCAGCCCCTACGATCCTCGGTTCCTTAAACAAGGGGCTTTCGGTATTTGGGAGCCGGGTGACACCCGTGAAACCGATCCCGGTTCGATAGACTGGATAATCGTACCCGGAGTAGCGTTCGACAAAAAGCTGAATCGATTGGGACGAGGAAAAGGATATTACGACAAACTGCTCGTCCAGACCTCCGCCACAAAAATTGGAATCTGCTATGGACTGCAACTGTTCGACGAAATACCGGCAGAGCCCCACGACATAAAAATGGACTTTATAATTACCGAAAACAATATCATTCATAGAAAGGACGAATTATGGCACTAATAAACGCCGAGACAAAGCTTTGCGACGTTATCTTGCACGAACCCTCCGTCATACCGGTTATCAATCGATTCGGTATTATTCTGGGGGTCGGCGACAAAAGCATACGTACCGTATGCGAAGAAAAAAATCTAGACTGCGAGTTTTTCGTGACCATACTCAACACCTTTATCAACGAAGACTATTTCCCGGAAAACAGGCTCAAATCATTTTGCGCTACACAAATAGTAGACTACCTCACCCAAACGAATGCCTACTATGAACAATTCCAGATACCCAATATAGAACGACATTTCAATTTCTTGATAAACCAAAGCGACAGCGAGAACAACAATCTCGAACTTATGAAGCAATTCTTCGACGAACTGAAAAAAGAATTGTTGTCGCGCATAGAAAATGACAAGAATTGCTGGTTTCCCTCTATCAAAGTCGCTGCCGAAACCCTGCACGGGGAATATTACGGAGAAAAATTTCAACCCGATACAGAAGAAAACGATTCTTTGGAAGAAAAATTAGACGATCTTAAAAGCCTGTTTGTTATTCATCTAAAAGGCGAATACGATCTCAATCTTTGCCACGGTGTCATATTCGCAATATACAGCCTCGAAAAAGATATCAAACAACACAACCGGATAAGAAACAGAATACTCCGTCCCATTGCCGACGGTATGTTGGAAGCCTGCCGAAACCAAAGTTTCAAGTAATCTAAGTCCATGCGTATCGCCATCGTTACACCATACACGTTACTTAACTTAGGATTGAAGCATTTACTACAAAAATACTTCGACACCACTCCTATATTATACAACGAGATTTCCGAGTTTTTCAATAACGCACCCGAACAATTCGATGCCTATATTCTTTTCGCCGATACAATCATCGGATACAGCGATTTTTTCCTCCCTCGCAAAAGCAAAATCATACTCCTCGCCTCCGATGGGTCTCATCTGCCCGAAACGTCAATGACTTCGTTAGACATACACGAAAGCGAAGAATCTCTGCTCGAAAAAATACAACAGTTCATCGAGCATTTAGACAAACAATCCGAAATCCTGCCTCACGAATTATCGCCTCGGGAAACCGAAGTATTGAGGCTGGTAGCCAAAGGGCTCATGAATAAAGAAATAGCCGATCGCCTGAATATAAGTATAAACACAGTACTCAGCCATCGAAAAAATCTAACGGCCAAATTAGGTATCAAGACCGTATCGGGGCTTAGCTTCTATGCAATGATGAACGGTTATATATCGGATATAGACGATAAATAACACCATACAATTTTTTGAATATAATTATTTTTATCGTTTTTCGATAAAAATATACTGTTTTTCTTGTTCATTCGGAAAATATTCTATTTCTTTGTCCTGACAATATAGAATATGACGTATATGTTTTACGACAAACGAACACAGAGAAAAATACAATTATTGAATTTGCTAATCGCATTACTCATTCTCATTCCCATACTTCTCGATTTCTCCAAAGGATTTATGATGGGACTCAACTCCTCTGTCATCGGATTCCAAAATGGGCTGGAAGAATCGACTTTTCAGATTTGCACGGTCAAACCGGACTCATTGCAATTAAACCACATAGGAACGATCCCAAGTCTCAATCTCTCGTCCGACAATATTCTCTACCTTCCGGCATCGACGACACCCGTAGCATTGAGTATAAGCTCCGTAATACTGACAGGACTTTCTTTCATCGCCCTTATTTGTATGATTATTAAATTAGTGCAACTGATAAAATCGGTTGCCTCAGATGGACTTATGAACCGTAGAAACATCAAACGATTGAGATTACTCTCCTATTTCATGATTACATTCTACCTCGTTAGCTATATAGATTCCTTTATCACCACGAGCTATTATCGTTCGCACCTCTCGTTGGGAGACAATCAAATTTGCTATCCCGAATTGAGCGCTTCGGTCACTATTGCATTTATTTTGCTGTTACTGGCCGAAATTTTGAATATAGCCTATAAACAACGCGAAGAATTAGACCTCACTATATAAATAACGACCATGCCTATTATTGTCAATCTCGATGTAATGATGGCGAAACGAAAAATTTCGCTTAATGAACTTTCGGGCAAAATAGATATCACTCCGGCCAATCTCTCTATCTTAAAGACAGGGAAAGCCAAAGCTATACGTTTCTCCACTCTCGAAGCTATTTGCAAAGAACTGAATTGCCAACCGGGAGATATCCTAGAATACCAAGACGAAGAAAATACAATATAACTCACTTTAAATCAAACAAAAATGAATCTGAAAATGGTAAAATCGGGATTAGTGCTTGCCTGTGTAGCCCTTGCCCAATGGGTATCGGCACAACAAGCTCCTCAGATGGAAGCATTGCCCATCGATCCCAACGTACGCTACGGAGTCCTCGATAATGGTCTCACCTATTATGTACGTCACAACGAAACGCCGAAGAATCGTGCAGAATTCCACATTGCACAAAAGGTAGGTTCAATTCTCGAAAACGAAGACCAACGCGGATTGGCCCACTTCCTCGAACACATGGCATTCAACGGGACAGAACATTTTCCCGGTAAAAACATGTTAAACTACCTCGAAAACAAAGGTATCAAATTCGGTGTAGACATCAATGCCTATACCGGATTCGATGAAACCGTGTATCGTATATCCAATGTCCCCACTCAAAATCAAAATTTAGTAGACTCCTGTCTACTCGTTCTGTACGATTGGGCCTGTGCCATCTCTCTGAATGACAAAGACATTGACGAAGAACGCAGAGTTATCCATGAAGAGTGGAGAACTCGCGCCGATGCCAATTGGCGTACATGGGAAGTCACGGTTCCTGTCATGTTTGCCGGTAGCCAATATGCCAACCGTATGCCCATCGGAACAATGGAAGTTGTCATGAATTTCCCCTATCAGGCACTACGCGACTACTATCACAAATGGTATCGCCCCGACCAACAAGGCATTATCGTTATCGGTGACTTCGATGCCGACAAAATGGAAGCTCAGATCAAAGAACTGTTCGGTAAAATCAAAATGCCCGAAAACGCGGCAGAACGTATCTACTACACCGTACCCGATAACAAAGAGCCCATCTTTGCATTCCACAAAGACAAAGAAGCCACATACACCCGGGTGGATATCTATATGAAACACGACCCCATGCCCCGCGAAATGAGAGGAACTATCAACGGGGCCATCAATGACTATATGGGACAAGTTGTCGGTATCATGTTTAACGACCGCATCTCCGAAATCACTCAAAAACCGGATGCTCCCTTCATTGCCGGAGCGATTTTCGACGGAGATTTCTTCGTTTCCAAAACCAAAGATGCATTTACTCTTATCGCTTTGGGTAAAGACAATGGAGCGATCGATGCCATAAAAGGTATTATGCGCGAAGCAGAACGTATCGACCGTTTCGGATTCACAGCTTCCGAATACGACCGTGCCCGGGCTACATTGCTTTCTCGGTATGAAAACATGTACAAAGAACGCAACAATCACAAAAACATCGACTACGCCGAAGAATACATCAGACACTTCATCGACGGCGGATATATTCCGGGTATCGAAATGGAATACAACCTACTCAAACAAATATCTCCGGCCATTACGGTAGATATGGTAAACCAATACATCAAAACGCTTATTAGCGAAGACAATATGGTAATTTCACTGACCGGTCCCGATAAAGAAGGAGTATCCTATCCCGACAAAGACCAAGTTCTTGCCGCTATCAAAGAAGTCGAAGCAGAAGAAATTACTCCCTATGTCGACAATGTATCCAACGAACCGCTCATTTCCGACGAACCGGTTGCGGGTAAAATTGTAAAAAGTGCTGCCGGAAAGAAATTTGGAACAACCGAATGGACCCTTTCCAACGGAGTGAAAGTTATCCTCAAACCGACAGACTTCAAGAGCGATGAAATCTCTATGCAAGCTGTAAGTAAAGGCGGACTTTCCCTTTATGATTACACAGATCGTGCTTTGGTTAAAAATCTGAAAGCCGTCAATGATGTTGTCGAATTGAGCGGACTCGGAAAATACGGAAGAACAGACTTGATGAAAGCATTAGCTGGTAAAACCGTATCTACCTATTTTTCTTTGGGAGAACCTATGGAAATGATCAATGCCTCCTGCGCGACCAAAGACCTCGAAACCATGATGCAATTGGTATACCTCACCTTTACCGACATACATCGTGACGAAGATGCCTTCGCCGCATGGAAAGAGCAAATGAAAGCGGTACTGACAAACTATGCGAACGATCCTCAGTTCATTTTCAGTGATTCGCTTTCAGCAACGCTCTACAATCATAACATAATGCGGGAACCCTTGAAAGCCGAAGATATCGACCTGATTAACTACGACCGCATTCTCGAAATTGCAAAAGAGCGTACAGCCAATGCAGCCGATTATACCTTCATCTTCGTGGGTAATTTCGATATCGACTCTCTGAAACCGGTTGTTGAAAAGTACATCGCTTCGCTGCCTGCAAACAAGAATAGAGACAAAGTCGGTAAAATATCCACCATACAACCGGGTCTTATCGACAACAACTTCACGTTGCCCATGCAAACGGCTAAATCTACTGTGTACGCCATCTATTCAGGAAAACAAAAATACGACTTGCGCAGTAACATTATGTTCAGTATGCTCGACCAAATCATGGACATCGTATATACCGAAACTATCCGTGAAGAAGAAGGCGGAACTTACGGCGTAGGGACATCTTCCAATTTATCGCCCGTCAACAACTCATGGTTGTTCCTGTTTGGATTCGATACCAACCCGCAAGACGAAAAACGTTTGACAGAACGGGCTCACGCCGAATTAAACAAAGTTGTTACCGAAGGCCCTCGTGAAAAAGACTTCAACAAAGTAAAAGAGTATATGCTTAAACAACATGCTCAAAACCTTCGCGAAAACTCCTATTGGACGAACATTATCAAATCCGATGTTCTCGGTTACGGCGACAACAATACCGATTACGAAAACATTGTTAACGGCATTACGCTCGACGATATGAAGAAATTCACAAAGAAACTCTTCAACGGTAAAAACATCATCGAAGTAACGATGACCGGAGTTGTCGAAGACGAAACGAAATAAAAACGAGAATGTCAAAACTAAAATGACCGTTCCGAAAAATTGCAGCTTGTAACTGCTAAACCTAAAAAGAAAGAGCCGTATCATTACTCCAAACAGAGTTTGATACGGCTCTTCCTTTGATAAAATTGGTTTGTGATCCACCTTCTTACCTTTACACTCGAATTTTAATCCAACCTCTCCCCTTATGTTTCCGCAAGAATAGCATTGCGGGGTATCGCACTTAAAATAAAAGCAAGGCAAAAAGTGAAATACTTCTCAACCTCCCTCCTACCGTGTCTCATAGCATTGCGGGAAGTTGCAGTAACAATAGGGGGAAAAGGGCGAGGGGATTAGAATACAAGCAAAAGCACAAACCCCAATTCCGCCTTTATCGGGCGGCAAAGTCGCAAGGGAGACGGAGGAAAAAGGGCGAGGACTGTTTAAACGGAGGGTTACTATCACCCTCCTCCCTGCCGTGTCCCGTAGTATTACGGGGTGTTTTGCAACGCAAAATATAGGAGAGGTGTCCACAGGACGGAGGGGTTAGAAAATGCCGGCAGTGGAGGAGATAGAGTCAGATTTCCTCTCCCTCTGCTCATCGTAGATGAGACAGGGGGGAATGCCCGCAAGGTAAAGGGATTAGCTTCCACAACCAAAGACTTCTATCTTTTCAACCCCTCTCCTCAGGAACTACCGTTCCTTCGGGGTCTCCCCTATACCGCTAACGCAGCACAGGGGAGAAGGGACAATGCACCAGCAACAAAAACAAACCACTCCCCAATATTCCCGTAAGTATACATAAAGGTAATACCCACAAAGTGAAAAGGAACTAAAATGTAGTAGAACAAAGATGTTTGGAAATCTCTCCCTCCTCCCCTGTGTTTTGCAACGTAAAATATAGGGGAGGTGGCTCGCAGAGCCGGAGGGGTTGAAAAGAGATGGTGAACAACTGGCTTATAGGCTCAGAGACGAAAGATGAATAAACAATAGATATGACATTTTCATTAAAAATATAAAGTTTCCTTCAAAAAAGCTTTTTCTTTCCGATTCGTTTTTATATTTTTGTTAGACTAATTTCAATGGGCTCAAAATAAACCATATAGAATATTCTAACTCTAAAACAATACATCTATGAAAAAAAATTACTTCTTACACACAGCTATCTTATTAGTAGCGTTGGTTTGTGGTACTGTCCCGGTGTGGAGCCAGACTTACAAAAAAATATCTTCTATCGACGAACTTACCGATGGAAAATATGTAATAGCTTATGGTGAAGAATATGCTATGACCAATGAAAACGCAGGCAAATTCTTTACGCACACGAGCATATCCCCTATTGATAACGAAATTATCAGCCCAGATGCATCTATCATTTGGGAAATCGCAACAACAGCTAATGGAAAAAGTATCAAAAATGGGAATATTTATGTAGGATTTAATGGGACAAAAAATACAGCTACTGCATATTCTTCATTTACAGCTCAAAATTGTGAATTTACTTTCTCTTATAAGGAGAATGTCTTTTTACTAAACAATGTATCTTCTACCGATTTTCGGTTACAGTACAACACAAGCAACCCACGATTCGCTTGCTATACAGGCTCTCAAAAAGATTTGACCCTCTATAAATTGGAAGAAACGGGAAAAACAAATCCCGAATTGGCTTTTACCGGAATCACTGGTGACATAACCAAAATGTTGTCAGACGGAAGTTACAGCAGCAAAGCTACAACGAAATCGGATGCCACTATCGTTTACAGCAGCAGCAATCAAGAAGTAGCTACCATCGACCAACAAGGTTTGGTAACGCTCATTGCCGGTGGAACAACAGTAATCAAGGCCGAAGTTGCCGAAACAGCGACTTTCAACGCCTCTTTTATCGAATATACGTTGAAAGTAACAGATCCGGCAGCTCTCAAAACATTTGTAAAAGTGACTAATGACGCCGTAACCGAAGGGAAATATATTATCGTCTATCAAGCAAATGATGATGCCAACTCGGTAATGGCTTTGAATACAACCAATGCCGGGAAATTCTTTGGAAACACCGAAATAGATCTTACCGAAAATAAAATCGTCACCGACGACAAAACAGTTATGTGGGACATTACCCTAGAATCGGACGATCATTACTCTATCAGCAACGGAAATATATTTGTAGGATTTAAGGGTAACAATAATGAAGCCTATATATACAATGACTATACAATCGGAGAATGCGGTTGGAATTTTATATACGATGAGAATAATAAAGTTTTCAAAATCCAAAATGCTGGTGTAAATACTCGTTATTTACAATTCAATGCTAACAACAATCAATATCGATTCGCTTGCTATACCGGTTCCCAAAAACACCTTACTCTTTATAAACAAGAAGACAGCAGAACAGCCGTAGAAGTAACGTTCAATGAAATAGACGGAAACCAAACCTTATTCTTCACAAAAGGATTCACCTACAATAGTGCAGCTACTGCTACTCCAACAAGGCCTATCACTTACAGCAGCAGTAACCAAGAAGTAGCTACTATCAGCACAGAAGGTGTGGTAACACTCGTAGGTGCAGGAACAACTGTAATCAAAGCCTCCACCGCTGCCGACAACACCTATCAAGAAGGTGCTGCCCAATACACACTGACCGTTCGTAATACATCGGTAGAACTTCCTTATCAAATTGATTTCAAGACAGAAGGATTAGGCGATTGGCTCACCTATACAACCGAGGGAACAGTAGAATGGGAATCGACCAATTATGGGGTTCAAGCTAATGGTTTCAATAAAGGAGTCGGTGAGGCTTATTTAATCTCTCCCGCCGTAACAGCCTCAGATATAGTTTTAGCGTTCAGCAGTCAAAAGTCATTTAACGGTAACGATTTACAACTGTTCTACTCAACCGATTTCGACCCCAGCATCATGTCGCAACCGAGCGATGCCTCATGGACCGAAATCACCGATATGGCAACATGGGCCACCAGCCAAGAAACGACCGAATCGGGTAACATCGAGCTGCACGATCTCACTGCGCCCATTCGTTTCGCTTTCAAATACACTTGTGAAGCCAATGAAGCTGCCCGTTGGACAATCGTCGAGCTGTCAATCTCAAAAGGTCAACCTAGCGGTATCGAAGATGTAGCCACCAATGAAATGAAAGTCATCAACGGCAAAGGTCTAGTAACCATCGAAACTGCCGAAGCTATGCCTATCGCTATCTATGCACTCACCGGAGCACAAGTTCGACAAATAGAACTTGTCGAGGGAACCAACATTATAGAATTACCGACCGGTATTTATCTGATCGGAAATAAAAAAGTAGTCGTATTTTAACCGATACTACTTTCAACCATAAAAAAGGAGCGGCATTACATGCCGCTCCTTTTTTCTATTCCTCACGCGCCAGACATCTGTTCGGTAGAAAATCCGCAGATAAAGGATTGAATTTTAGCAATGAAATTCTTGTCGACAACCTCATTCCGATCAATTCGGTGAGAGACAGAGAACTATCGTTTGATTGAAAATTCAACCCCCTCGCCCTACGGGCACTCCCCCTATCTCATCTGCGATGAGCAGAGGGAGAGGGCTGAAATGTCGTTTCATCAGTTTTAAACTCCTCCATTGCCGGCATTTTCTAACCCCTCCGTCCTACGGACACCTCCCCTATATTTTGCACGGCAAAACACCCCGCAATGCTGCGGGACACGGCAGGGGGGGGGGAGGTAAATACTTTCCTCGTATTTATTTTTCTAACAGAAGACCTCTATATCGCTTTGCGACACCCCGTAATGCTACGGGACACGGCAGGGAGGAGGTTTTAAAATGCCACTCCAACAATGAGCCATAAATCCCTACCAATTATCGAATGGCCCAAACATCGGCTTATTCCTACGAGCCGGAAGAAATAAATAATCAATAAAATAATCGACTCCAACTCCCAATAAAACAGAAAGAAAAACCATTCGCCCTTCTTTTTGTATTTTTTTTACTCAAAAGAAATACCTTCAACACCCTATGTTTGTTTAACTTTAAATGATAAACTATGGTAATTGCGTATTTAAGAGTCAGCACCAGTAAACAACATCTTGTCAACCAACAAGACGAAATCAGGCGTTTCGCCCACACCAAAGAGATAGAAGTCAGCCGATGGGTAACCGAAATTGTCAGCGGAAAAAAGAATCAGAAAGAACGGAAGTTAGGGAGAGTAATCAATCAATTAAAACCGGGAGACACGCTCATCGTTACCGAAATATCGAGATTAAGCCGCACTCTCACAGAGATTATGGCCATTATGGGAAAATGTCTTGAAAAAAATATTACAATCTACTCTACCAAAGACGGATACGCATTCGATAATACCATAAACAGCAAAGTCCTTTGCTTTGCATTCGGCCTTGTCGCAGAAATCGAACGGAACCTTATATCTATGAGAACCAAAGAAGCTCTTGCCTTACGAAAAGCAGAAGGAGTCATTCTCGGTCGGAAAAAGGGAAGTATCACCAAATTGAAAGTACTCATCGATAACGAACTTGAAATAATAGATCGCCTGAAAAAAGGAGAATCTATGGCTTCGATTTGCCGTATATACGGAGTCTCTACCGATACGTTCTCCAAATTCAGAAAGGTTTGTCCAAGCGTAGAAGAAGCATTCCAATACAAGATGACGCATTTTTATACTTCGTCAAAATAAAAATCACCCCGGAGAAGAAGCACCGGGGTGAAAATAAAGAAACCTATTTTTTCAGAAGTTCCAGCAGAAGTTCCGGCTCATTCGTCGTGATAAAGTCAGCTGCTTCATCGATAAAATACTGCAAGTCGTCTGCTTTATTTACGGTCCAGACATTAACCGTCAAGCCCAAATCATGAGCTTCCCGAATCCAACTCTTATTGTTTTTCAATACCTTTTGATGATAATCGAGACCCGTATACCCCAACTCTTTAAGCTCGGCAGGTGTTTTATCTCCATTCAAATAAGCGACCTTCGCATTCGGGTCCAACCGGATAATCTCCGTTCCCACCAAGTTGCTGAATGCGATGTATTCTACCTGCCCTTCCATTTTCATCGATTTGACCATATCCACAACCTTTTTAGCCAACTCGATATTTCTTTCGGGAGTAGATTGGGTTTTAAGTTCCAACACCAATATCATGGGCTTCAACTTCTTTCCGGCTTTTAAATAATCCTTCAAAGAAGGAACAGTCTCCCCGTTTTTCAATTTTGACTTCGTTATGGTCTTGAAATCCGTTTCTTCGATTTTCAATCCGTCCAATGTTTTGGGGTCATGGTTTACCACCAACCCACCGTCCGAAGTCAACCATATATCTAATTCCGACCCCCAACAACCGACGTCATGAGCTTTTCGCAATGAAGCCAAAGAGTTCTCGGCAGAGCCTTCACATTTCCAATATCCCCGATGAGCCACGGTCTTGGTCGACGACTTTGCCTGAATAGCCGGAGTCATAGCCAATAACATCAATGCAACCATTAAAATTTTAGTTTTCATAATCATTTGTTTTTTATTAAGGTATCTACTTACTTCTTCGGATTCTCCAAATTAGTTCTTATCTTGAAGTCGGCGGTTTTAAAAGAGACGTTCTTATCTCGAACATCGTTACAATGGACGATCAAAGCTCCCTCTTTTTCCCAATACGATTTCACGGTATGTCCGCTCATCGGGCCGTCTTCTTTGCCTCTCACCGTCACATCGTCGGGGTTCACCACAATTTTCAATCCTCTCGATTCATTCAACATATCCATGTCTCCTCGGCTATTCCCGCCCACAATCAAAGGCACGGCTTTAATATAAGTAGGTATAACCTGAGCCTTGCCATCATCTTGCGGTATGGGCATAATGATTTCATCGGACATGACTCCGTTTTTCACGACACCCTTAACCCCCAGCACATGAGTGACGGGTATTCCCAACTCGGAAGCGACAAACCTTTGGTATAAAAATTCGGGAGAGGCAGTCAATATCCACACCTCGAAACCATATTCTTTCAAGTTGGAAATAAGAGTCTTCATCTCAGGATACATTTTCCCCTTATACGAACGCATATAACAATCGTAACCGAGGGTAGCGATTTCCTCAGGAGTCATGCCAGACAAAAAATGTACCCTATCTTCCACATAAGGTTTCCCCACGTTATTACCGTCTTTTACCATACGGTCGAGAATCGCCATCTTTTGTCTCGATTCTTTATCTTTACGGTTCTTGTAATTTTTATCGGCATAATCATACAACGCCTCGTCGGCCAGATAGTAAGGAGCTTGTCCGAACACCGTACCGTCGCAATCGAACACGGCGACCTTACGGTCGGTAACGGTCAACGTCGTATTCAGAAATTCCTCGATACGAGCATTCGTCTCATCGGGCCAAGTCGCAATAGGACGATATTGTTGGGCACAGATACTCCCTGCCGCAAAAACATTTAACAGAACTACAATCGCATAAAAAAATCTGTTGGAAATAGATCGCATAATATATTTTTTTTAATTTGCACTTTATGCAAATATACAACAATTATCTACATATAATATTATACGAATCGAAAAAATTCGAAAGTAAAACCTCCTTACTTGAAATAAAATCGAAAGGAAACGAAAATTTCATAGAATCGTAATAAAGCGATTGTTCATTACATTCCGTACTCATAAAAGAGTACATCGCAGTTACCCGACTTTGCTCCGCATTCTATCGCTTAATATCGCTGCCATATTCTCCCCAGCCCATGCAATCAGACTATCAATACAAGGCAACAAAGATTTCGCCCGGTCGGTCAAAGAGTATTCTACCCTCGGGGGAACCTCGGCATAAATCACTCTTTTTACCAATCCGTCTTCTTCGAGGGCTCGCAAGGTAACCGTCAACATCTTTTGGGAAATATCGGGGATATTCTTCTGCAAAACATTAAAACGCATAACAGACGAACCACTCAATGTATAAAGAACCAACAGGGACCATTTATCACCGATACGCGAAAGAATATTCCGAATAGGACAATCGGGAAAAAGTGCATCCTTAATTTCTATTTTAGCCATAATCATTATATTTCAATAACAATACAAAAGTAACTAAGAAACTTAGATAATGCAATAGTAAAAATTTTAATACATTAAAAGAAGTTAAAACGCACTTTAATAACTCATTCGTATTCAACGAAGGTTTCAAAAAAGTAACTATCTGACTTCGAGGTATCTTCTTGTGAAGAAAAAATTATAGTTTCATATTTGCAATCGAAAAGAGAGTAACAATAATTTAGTAACTAATAAAAACTAGAATTATGAAAAAGAACATTTTAATTTTATTATCATTAATCACATTTACAGCAATGGCACAAACAAAAGGAAAATTCGAAGTTCTGGACTTGAAGGATTTCAAATTGCACGTGTATTACACGAACGATGCTCTGAACGATGCAAGCTACATCGTAGAAGGTAAAAACGGACTCATTACCTTGGAACAGCCTTTATTTAAAGATAATGTGGCAGAATTCGACGCTTATGTGGCCTCGTTGAACAAACCTGTACAGACAATCATCACCGATTACCATGTGGGTGGGACGGGAAACCACGATATAGTAATGGCCGAAGGTATGTCTGCCTTTACAAAAGGAGCGACCTACGACGGAATGATGCGGAACTTCGCCGAAATTTTCGGCGATGCAATCGTACCGCTACCGACCGGGAAAGCAGAAGAAATTAAATTTGGCAGCAAACAAACGTGGGATAATATAGAGTTTTACTTCGACAAAGGAGCTTCCACCGACTTTCCCGCAGCCAGTATCATTATCGGGAATAAAGTTTACTACACCCACTGGACTCCGGTAAAAGCTCACATAAGCTACTTGCAAATAAGTTCTCCGGCCGCCATCGATGCAGAAATTGCCGAAGCCGAGAAAGCGCTGAAATCGGGATGCGAATACTTTATCGGAGGTCACGACGGAGCTACCGGACGCGAATCGGTTGAATTTAAAATCGACTATCTGAAAAAAATGAAACAAATCCTCCGGGAAAACTCCACCGCCGAGAGGTTCATCTCGGCCATGACTCAGACATTCCCCTCTCTGCCGGGAAAAAATAATCTGACCGACTTAGCGAAAGCCCTCTACAAGCACTAACTTTCCTATCGAACAAAAAAAATCCGATAACTTCAACTGCTATCGGATTTTTCTGCATCCTCTCCGCTTTTATAGCTCTCAACTCATCGCCTGATTACGAAACTCGTTCGGAGTACACCCTTCGAGTTTTTTGAACAAACGACTGAAATGTTGGGGATATTGAAATCCCAAAGAATAAGCGATCTGACTGATTCCGAGCTGTGAGCCCAATATATACTCCTTAGACAATTCAATAATTTTACCTTGTATATATTCCTGCGCTGTCTTCCCAGTCTCTTTTTTCACCAAGTCGCCGAAATAACCCGGAGAAAGAAAAACTTTGTCGGCAAAATACCTGACGGAAGGTAGTCCCCGCACTTGTGATTCCCCGTTGCGGAAATAGTCGTTTAAAAGCTGTTCGAACCTGATAAGGACATCGTTATTAACCTTTTCACGAGTATAGAATTGACGGTCGTAAAACCGCAAACAATAATCGAGCAACAGTTCTATATTGACCGATAACAACTCCCTTGTGTGTTTGTCCACCGGGTGTTCCAACTCCACTTCTATTTTATGGAAACAATCCATAATAATTTCCCGCTCTTGATCCGAAAGATGGAGTGCTTCGTTCTGTTCATACGAAAAGAAAGAGTACTTCCCTATCTTCTTCCCTAATGCCGTTCCATAAATAAGATCGGGGTGAAAAATCAATCCATACACCTCGGGGCTTATCTCGTCCTCATCGGAATCTACGCCAACCAACTGCCCCGGAGCGAAACTGACGATCGTACCCTCCTGATAATCATAATACCGTCGGCCATATTTCAACGTACAATTCGTTCCGTTTTTCAAGAACAAGGCATATACGCCATAATTCATCTTCACGTGATTGACAACTCGGGTCGCTTTCCTCAAATCCACGACCGAGACCAGAGGATGCAAGGTTTTCAAGCCATACATCTTATTTTAAACATCGACACTGTTCAACTGAATAATTTCGTTCATATCTTTTTAGAAAACTAATTGCAAAAGTTGTACGGCCAAACCGTACATTCTTATACAGTGCAAAATTACAACAACTTACAAAAAGAAAAAGAGACGTATCACAGAATCCGGAATTCGGGTTATTCTTTCCGTAATTCATCTACTATCGTTATAGAATATAGGCGGTAATTTTACATCGTCAAACCAACCATGCAAAAAGAATATAATATGGATTTAAAACGATTCCAACAAATGATTGCCGCAGGCGAGCCGTTGGCGGGTGAAGAAATGATTACTTTCATGCGTGAACAAAGCGACGACACTCGCCGGCTACTATTCGACTTGAACGGTTCTTACCACACAGCCGAAGAGATTGTCACCCTATTCAGCCAAATTACCAACAGCAAGGTAGACAATTCTTTCCGTCTATTCCCTCCTTTTTATACCGACTTCGGAAAAAATATCCATGTAGGGAAGAATGTCTTTATCAACTCTTGTTGCCAATTTCAAGACCAAGGCGGTATCTTTATCGGCGACGGAGCACTGATAGGGCATAGTGTGGTGATGGCGACTTTGAATCACGGCTTCGCTCCCAATGACCGCCAGAATCTCTATCATGCACCTATTCATATAGGAAAAGGTGCATGGATCGGTGCACATGCCACCATCTTACCCAATGTGACTATTGGCGACAATGCCATTGTCGGAGCAGGCTCGGTCGTTACCAAAGATGTACCGGACAATGCAATCATCGCTGGAAATCCGGCTCGATTCATCAGAAACATAAACTCTTAAACCGAATGAAGCCTTTTATTATTGCTTTAACCCTTTACCTTTTCGTAAACATTTCCTCGTGCTCGACCAACGATGCCCCGATCGTGGAACCGCCGAACGGAGAAACAGCAGGAGACAGTAATACGGCCACGATGAACGAACAAATACGTATCATTATCGGCAACGCCTCTTTTACGGCCACTTTGGAGGATAACGCCACAGCGAAAGCGTTCATGGCATCGTTGCCCATAACTGTAAACATGACCGAACATGCCGGTAATGAAAAGTTTTATTACTTGCCGACAGCCTTGCCTACGAGTACTGTTACGCCCGGAACAATCTTCGCCGGCGACCTGATGCTATGGGGCAACAGTTATCTCGTCTTGTTCTATGAGACCTTTTCCAGTCCGTACAGCTATACGCGAATCGGGAAAATCGACAACCCATCGGGATTATCGGCAGCAGTCGGCGACAGGAACATAACCGTGACATTCGAATAACCTCAACCATATAAACATCAATCTTATGAAACAACGAATCAAATTTATCTTTACATCATGGTTCATCGCCATAAGTCTGTTTACAATAAATGCACAAGATGTACAAACCAATAAAAACGATATGGAAAATTTGAATCTGACAAATGAGTGGGATAAAACATTCCCCCAAAGTGACAAAGTGAAACATAGTAAAGTAACATTCAGGAACCGTTACGGAATTACTCTCGCAGCCGATTTATACATGCCGAAAAACGTCGAAGGCAAATTACCGGCTATCGCCGTCTGCGGCCCGTTCGGGGCTGTAAAAGAACAAGCGTCGGGACTCTATGCGCAAACTATGGCCGAACGAGGCTTTCTGACAATCGCCTTCGATCCCTCTTTCACCGGCGAAAGCGGCGGCGCACCTCGCTACGTGGCATCACCCGACATAAATACGGAAGATTTCTGTGCAGCCGTCGATTTCCTCTCCTTGCGTGACGATGTAGATTCGGAGCGAATCGGAATTATCGGCATCTGCGGTTGGGGCGGACTGGCTATAAACGCCGCAGCCATCGACACACGCATTAAAGCGACCGTAGCCTCTACCATGTACGATATGAGCAGATGCACGGCCAACGGTTATTTCGATGAAAACGACAACGCCGATGCCCGTTATGAAATGCGTCGACAACTCAACGCCCAACGTACCATCGATGCAAGAAACGGCTCGTATGAAACGGCCGGTGGCGTAGTCGATCCTCTACCGCAAGATGCACCGCAATTCGTAAAAGATTATCATGCCTACTACAAAACTTCACGGGGTTACCATTCTCGTTCGTTGAACTCTAACAACGGCTGGAACAAAACTTCGGCTCTCTCGTTTCTCAATGCTCCTATCCTCGCTTATAGCGATGAAATTCGTAGTGCCGTGTTGCTGATTCACGGAGAGAAAGCTCATTCGCGTTATTTCAGCGAAGATGCTTTCAAAAAGTTGAAAGGCGACAACAAAGAGTTGATGATTGTCTCAGGAGCCAACCACACGGATTTATACGACCGAACAGACATTATTCCTTTTGATAAACTGGAATCTTTTTTCAAGGAGTATTTGAAATAAAATAGAGCCTGACGAATAAAGCCCGATAACATAGGTTTATCGGGCTTTATTCTTTATTCCAACGAAGCATCATCTCCGGCAGGGCAATCGTACCATCGCCTCGCAACCGGAAAAACCAAATGCTACTTACCAAAATTTATTCTGCTGAGGATTGTATTCAAAACCGACGCTTCCCAACTTAGCGACTAAATCAGCTTTACTGATGTCCATATCATCGCACAATTCATCTAACGACGCATAATTATCCCGTAACTTCGTATTAATAAACGAGAATAAAATCATCGGGTCTTCTGGCAAAACAGTCATATACTTTTCTCCTTTTATCTCGGGTAGCAAAGATAGTGTAAATTAAACGATTCTCTCAAAAAAAAAAATTACAGATACCCAATTGCTAAGTATCTGTAATCTTTCTCGGTGATCCGCTTGGGGCTCGAACCCAAGACCCCAACATTAAAAGTGTTGTGCTCTACCAGCTGAGCTAGCGAATCTAACCTTGTTGCTTTTTACAAAAGCGTTGCAAAGGTAGAACTATTTTTTCTTTTTGCAAAATTATATACCTATAAAAATATGTTAAATAGCATCTTTCACTCTTGTGCATCGTCCGTGACAGAAGCATCAGTAAGAGAATCTGGTGGCTCGACAGAATCGGCTCCTATCACATAACGCTGATAATAAGACAGACACAACGTCGTTAACGGAAGAGCGATAATCATACCGACAAAACCGAGCAATGTCCCCCAAATAGAAAGCGAAAGCAAGATAATAGCGGGATTCAATCCTGTGACCTTACCCATAACCCGAGGGACGATAAACACATCTTCGATAATCTGGACTATGATAAAGACCAGTATGCAAGCTCCGAACAGCAACCAGAAATTAGTTCCGGTATCGGATGCCGAAACAAGACATAGCAGAATCGTCGGAACAATACCGATAAGCTGCAAATAGGGAACCATGTTCAATACCCCGATGAACAGCCCCAATACGATAGCCAACGGCAACCCCACAATCAAAAAGCCTATACTGAATAAGATACCTACCAAACCGGCGACCAACGCCTGTCCCCGGAAGTAGAGGTTCATGCTCTCCTCTATATCGTTTCCTATCGAGACGAGCATAGGCCGGTATTTCTGCGGTATCATACGCCGGAACCCACACAATATCCTGTCATAATCGAGCAATATAAAAACTATATACAACAGCACGACCAGCCAACTCACGATATTGATGATTTCGCCCACCGAACCGGTGATGAAGCCCCAAGCCCCGGAAAAACTCTCCTCGATAATCGAGAGCCATTGTTCCCGACTCAATAATCCCGACAGCTCGGAAAAATTAATATTATCACGAATAAAATCATGTACGGCTTGCGGGACGAAAGGTATACTCGAAGAATTGTAAACATACTCGCTCAACAGCTCCCTCATATGAGCAATCTCATCGATAATCGACGGCAGAAACAACACACACAACAAAGATATGGTTATCAACACTTCCAGAAAAGCCAAAGTGATGGCCACTACCCTGCCTTTCAATTTAAACACCCGCTTGTTATACACGACCAACGGGTTGAGCATATAGGCGACTATCCATGCTACAAGAAAAGGAAGCAAAGCGCCCCGAAGTATGTAAACCAAATAGAACAATCCCACGACGGAGACTACACCGAATAGAATACGGATAACACGGTCGAACGTGTATGGTTGTCGGTCTACCATGACTATAACGATTTTAATTATACCCTACATAACAAATATTCGCGGTTCGAGTTTAATCCGAATGCTCTTTATCCTCTCGGGCTTGCAACTCCTGCAAATAGCATCGGCGACACAAAGGCTGATATTCGTTTTTCTCTCCCAAAAGCACCCGTTTGTCGTTATCGACTAAACGATAGGAATAATTTGCCAAATGCCCGCATTTCACACAAATGGCATGGACTTTATATACATCATCGGCTATCGACAATAACGAAGGCATAGGCCCGAAAGGAACTCGACGGAAATCCATATCCAACCCGGCGACAATCACCCTCGTCCCGTTATTGGCCAATTCGGAACAAACCTCGACAATACCTTCATCGAAAAATTGCGCCTCATCGATTCCTACGACATCGACCCCCGATGCCATCAACAATATACTGTGAGAATTATCGACCGGAGTGGAAAGGATAGAAGTACTGTCATGCGAAACGATATTCTCCTCGGAATAACGCACGTCGATGGCCGGCTTGAATATCTCTACTCTCTGACGGGCTATCTTGGCTCTTTTCAAACGGCGTATCAGCTCCTCCGTTTTGCCTGAAAACATAGACCCGCAGATCACTTCTATACTCCCCCTACGGTTTGTCTCATAATTACTTTCGGTCAAAACCATAATTATATTATATCTATTTTAATATTTTCAACAAAAGTAAAAAGATAGTTCGATTTTGGCAACCTTTCCCAAACTATTTCTCCCAAGTGAAAAACAGAATCGCCATACAAACAGAATCACTTTTTCCTTCGGCTTATCTTTTCTTCGATAAATACAAGACAAAATACAGCTCGATAAAAAAGAGAAAAACACCCGTTTTTACATCTCTGCGCTCTCCTTTCACTATCTTTGTAACTACGAAGGTAGAATACGGTTCGGCATAGTCAAATCGGAAATACGATTTCCGTTTGTCTCTGTACTCACCTCTCGCTATCTTTACAACGAATGCAACAGACAAAAACAATGGCAAAACGAATCTTATTATTTTTTCTCATATTCAGCGCATTACCAGTCATAGCCACCACGCGGCAGATTATCGATAAATTCGTATCCGACCCGGCTTTTATTCCGTCGTCGATAGGAATTTGCATTACCGACGTCAAAACGGGAGAAACTATCGCCTCTTACAACGAACGACAAGCCGTCATTCCGGCATCGACGATCAAAGTTATTACGACCGCTACGGCTCTGCGATTGTATCGTCCCTCATTCTGTCTATACACGACAGTGGGACACACCGGAACAATCGACGAAACAGGAACTTTACACGGAGACCTTGTGATACACGGCGGCGGAGACCCGTCCTTAGGCTCGGCATACCGTTGTCGCCACACCGAAGATTTCATCGACCAAATCATACAAAGAATTCTGTCCAATCACATCAAATCGATCGAGGGTCGCATAGTTGTCGATAATTCCTTATTCGACGAGCCTGCCATCTCTCCCAAATGGATGGTAGAAGATATAGCTTGGGATTACGGCACAGGCTGCCATGCTTTTTCATACAAGGACAACCGAATAGAGATAAACCTGCGATACAATGGAAAATCGTATGACGTAACCGGAGTAAATCCGCCTAACCGTTTTGTCGTTGAGCCCAGTTTGACAAAAGGCGAAAAAGAAAATATCACAGTCAAGTGTGAAAACAACCGATACACGATTTCGGGAACTATTCCCAAAAGAAAAGATCGATACCGTCTCTATTTGTCGATAGCCCGACCGGATAGCCTATTCATAACAGATTTACAAGAAAAATTTCAAACAGCGGGAATAGAGGTCAAAAACTCCAATCTCGGTCAACTCCCGGAAACGACATGGTTTCACTATCCGTCCGACTATCTCGGAGATATAGTACACAGCCTGAATGTACGCAGCGACAACCTGTATGCCGAAAGCGTACTCCGACTTTTGTCTCTGTCGGTTCATGAGAAAGGGAGCGCAGAAAAAGGTATCGACATAATCCGTAAATACTGGCAAAATTACGAAGCCGACTCTCTCGAACTATTCATGTACGACGGTTCGGGATTGGCTCGCAACAATAAAGTTTCAGCCAAATATCTGAATTGCGTCCTCAAAGAAACAGCCCGAGACTCACTGATTGGAGAGTATTTCGTGCAAACGCTTCCTTTGGCGGGAAAAGAAGGCTCTGTCGCCACATTTATGAAGCATGGAGAACTGCCCGGCGAACTACGGCTGAAAAGCGGAAGCATGAGCGATGTACACGCCTACGCCGGATATTACACGACTCCCCAAAACCGATATGCGATAGTCGTCATGATCAACAACTATACATGCACGAGGGCTCAATTGAAACAAAAAATATCTACCCTGTTGACTCAGGTTCTTTCTAAAAAAGAGTAATACCGACTAAAAAACTTTCACACGATACACGCATCTATCATTTTATCATTATTTTTGTGAAATAACTAAATGCATATGTTATGCTTCGAGATAGTCGTATCGTACACATCATAGACCTGTTAGGGGAGTTGAGGGAACTCTTGCTTGTCATCGATCAAGCGGGAGATACGGCTCCTGCCATACTGTTGAAACTGGCAAAAGAAAAAGCCGAAGAAATTACACGATTGACCCGTGAACTTCGACAGCCTGAATTTTGGGACGGAATACTTCGCTACGATCCCTTCACATCGGTCAAGACAACGACACACGAAGATGCGATTCCAAGCATGGAAAATCCCCTCGAAAAAGTCGGCGAACCCGTATCTTCTCACATCACCGACGAAAACATAATCCCCACAGAAAAGCAATCCGAAGAATCCGGTGAAGAGCTGGACACGGACAATAATATCGCCGATACGGAAGATTATTCAGAAAGTCCGATTATAGAGACTAACGAACCCACCCACGAAAACGATACCGAAGAAAATGAAGAAGAAAACGACACGCTCTATCCGTGGGAAAAACTGAATGGGGAAGAACTATCGGCTGTACAAGACGAAAACGATGACGAGTACGAAGACTCCAACGAATTTGACGAAGATATGGAAGAAGACTATGAGGAGCCCGATTTATATGAGGAGGAAAATACGGAAGAAATCATCGAAGAAGAGGAACCTGCAACTCCCGTAACTCTCGAAGAAGCCCTTCAACGTCAACAAGCCAAAGAACTCCGTAAGGCATTAAGTTTGAACGACCGGTTCAGATTCCGTCGGGAACTCTTCGGCAACAGCGATATCCGTATGAACGAAACGCTATCTCTGATAGATGCCATGCAGTCATACGAAGAAGCAGAAGATTACATTTTAAATGACTTGAATTGGGACGTAGAGAACCCCGACGTCGCCGAATTCATGAAAATCGTACAAAAACATTTTTTATAGCAGTATGGCAAAACTGTATGTAGTACCCACCCCGGTGGGAAATCTCGAAGACATGACATTTAGGGCTATCTCCGTTCTGCGAGAAGTAGATTGTATCTTGGCGGAAGACACCCGCACAAGCGGCATATTATTGAAACACTTCGATATACACACTCGCATGCAGTCCCACCATAAATTCAACGAGCATCAAACCATCGAAGGAATCGTCTCCCGGATAGAAGGAGGAGAAAACATAGCTCTTATTTCGGATGCCGGTACTCCGGCCATCTCCGACCCCGGGTTCCTTTTGGTAAGAGAGTGCCGACGAAGAGATGTCACCGTCGAATGCCTGCCCGGAGCGACAGCCTTTGTGCCGGCATTGGTAGCATCGGGGTTGCCGAATGAAAAATTTTGTTTCGAAGGATTCCTTCCTCAAAAGAAAGGCCGAGCTACACGACTGGCCGAATTGGCGGAAGAACCACGCACAATCGTTTTTTACGAGTCCCCGTTTCGTCTGCTCAAAACGCTCATTCAATTCAAAGAAACTTTCGGGGGAGAAAGAGCGGCATCGGTAAGTCGTGAAATTTCCAAAATACACGAAGAAACCGTACGGGGAACAATCGACGAATTGATAACTCATTTCTCGGAACACGAACCGAAAGGAGAAATCGTCGTTATTATAGCAGGAGCTCCCGACAAACCCAAAGAGAAAAAAAAGGAAAAGTACCCTAAAAGCGATACCTATCTATAAATTTAATTTTAACGATTATGAAAAAGGCTATTACAGCTGCTATCGCAGCATCAGTTTTAATGATTGGCTGTACGAACCAATCGACCGAAGTAAGGAAACTTCAAGCAGAAAATGACTCACTGCTCAGAGTCAACGCCCAAACGACTGCGGATTTCAACGAAATGATCCAGCTGATGAATGAAGTCGAAGATGGATTTCGGCAAATAAAAGAGGCCGAAAACTATTTGGTAACACAAAAAGATGCCAACGGAGAAGTATCCTTGACTACCCGGGAACAAATCAAAAACGATATGACACTGGTCGCCGAGACTTTGCAAAAAAACAAAGAACGCTTGGAAAAACTCCAAAAGCAGCTCAATCAAAACAAAAACCAATCGGCTGCCCTGCAAAAAACGGTGACTCGTCTCCAAAACGAAATCGAGGAAAAAACACAACTCATAACCTCTTTACAAGAGTCTTTGGCTAAACGCGACGTACGCATCGCCGAATTGGACGAGGCCGTAACGAATCTGACCGGTCAGGTAGAGCACCTCACCACCGAAAACGAGCAGCAAAAAGAAGTGCTCATGACCCAAGACGAGGCTCTTAATACGGTATATTACGCATTGGGCACGAACAAAGAGTTGAAAGAACAAAAGATTGTCGAAGGCGGAGGGCTGTTCTCCTCGAAAAAAGTAATGGAAGGAGAATTTAATAAAAACTACTTCACGGCAGTCGATATGCGCAAATTACACGACATACCTTTCGACAGTAAAAAAGCAAAACTATTGACCAATCACCCCGAAGGCACATACGAACTTCAAAAAGATAACGAAGGTTATTTGACCTTAGTAATCACCAACCCGGATAGCTTTTGGAGTCTGAGCCGCTATCTGGTTGTCGAGCTCAACTAATCGAATACGAATCCCATTCCCCCGACGAGGCCGGAGGTATCGCCTCCGGCCTCGTCGGTTGTCCTCACCTAAACACGCTACCCTATACCCATGCCCCGCTACCTGCTCGCCCTGCTGGCTCTGCTACTGTTCACCTCGTGCGACAGTTTTTTTGAAAAAGAATCGGTTCTACCGCATAACCCTGAGCGTCCCGAGTTGCCCCCGGCACGCGACCGTCGCTTTGTCGTTGACAGTATCCAATACCACTTCGACTATTGGAGCCGCAAGAGTACCCAACCGGCCGACGAAATATGTCTAATGGTCTGTTCAAACTCCCTCGATTCGGAATGGCGCTTCACTCCCACTCTGGAAGAGCCGCTTTACAACTACTCTTGCTTTTCCAGCGAAGACCCTGTATTTGCCCAAATCTACACCGACACCCTGCTGGTGAGAACCCCTTGTTATGTCGATGACGACAACCGCATCATACTGGGAGACTCGCTGTACAGTTTTCAGCAGATTACTCAACAGACTCTGGCCGAAATCGACCGGACGGGCGAAGAGACCATCATTCCCCCACATACCGAAACCTACTTCTACGGCCGGTACAGCATCACCTACTACGATATAGCATACACCATCTGGCTCACCGAAATGACGAGTCAGACTCCCATCACCATCGAAGGTATGTGGCAAGGCGGTATCATTAACGACGATCTCACGATACGCATCGAGTCCCACCCGTTGTAAATCGCTGGCCGGCACAGCAACCACTTCGGTATCAGTCTCAAAACAGAAATCCCTGCTCCGGTTCTTTCGATAAACCTCGGCGAAGATATGTAACCCAATAAAGGGCAAACATAGACATGGATAAAAAACATTGTCTATAATAAATTTATTAGTAATAATGTTATTAGTAATAATATTATTACTTATCTTTACATCAAAATAATATGTGAAGATGATGGAGAATAAGCCTTTTATATTTGGTGTTGCAACATCGGGCGATAATTTTACCGACCGAGAGAAAGAAACGGAACGTTTATTACTCAATTTCCGGCATGGTGTAAATACAGTGCTGATTTCGCCTCGCCGTTGGGGTAAGACTTCATTGGTACAGAAAGCGTGTGGTTTGGCTCAATCCGATAAATTGAAAGTTGTGTATCTCGATATTTTCTCTTGTCGTAACGACAAGGATTTCTATACCGCATTTGCGGCTGCCATTCTCAAACAAACATCTTCGAAATTAGATGAATGGTTGGAAAATGCCAAGCTATTCCTTTCTCGTATCAGTCCTAAAATCTCAATAGGTACAGATCCAATGACAGATTTTTCCATTTCGCTCGAAATGAATCCCAAGAGCCACGATGTCGATGATATTTTACAACTTCCGGAAAGAATAGCACAGAAGAAAGGTTGTAATATTGTCGTGTGTATCGACGAGTTTCAGCAGATTGCCGAGTTCAAGGATTCTAAAACATTTCAGAAACGGCTGCGCTCTGTATGGCAACTACAAAAGTCGGTATCCTATTGTCTGTTCGGCAGTAAAAAGCATTTGATGAATGAACTGTTCGAGAAAAAGAGCCTGCCGTTTTACAAGTTCGGCGATGCCATTTATTTACAGAAGATAGGTACAACAGATTGGATAGATTACATACGCAGGCGATTTGAAGTTACGGGCAAGCAGATTTCAAAAGAGTTGGCCGAAAGGATATGTCAAAGGGTGGGTAACCATTCGTCTTACGTACAGCAGTTAGCATGGTTGGTATGGATTCATACGGATAAAACTGCTACCGAGCAGGATTTTGAGGCGGCATATCAGGATATTATCGACCAGAATACTCCATTGTTCGAAAAACAGACCGAAAGCCTTACTACTTATCAAATGAATTTCCTGCGAGCTGTCATAGACGGGGTTCATAGTGAGTTTACTACACAAGAGGTTCTACAAAAATATCAACTTGGTTCATCGGCAAATGTCAGTATCATAAAACGAGCATTAGTAAAAAAAGAACTTATAGAAATCGAGAAACGTCAAGTTGTTATTCCCGACCCGGTGATGAAAGTGTGGCTAAAAAAGGAATTGGGAATATAATATCACATATTATAGGATTTCATCTAAAATCCTATAAATACATCTAATCTTAAAAATAAAATTGGAAGCCATTTCATCATGACCTCCAATTTTATTCCATTAGAAAAAGCTCTTTTTACTATTCTTCCACATGCAACGTATGCCCCATGCGCTTCTCTTTGGTCAGCAGATAGCGACGGTTGTACTCGTTGGGTGTAACTTCGATAGGCACGTTTTCGACAATTTCCAGTCCGTATGCCTCTAAACCGATTCTCTTTACCGGGTTATTCGTCATCAATCGTAACTTACGGACACCTATATCCCTTAAAATACTCGCCCCGACACCATAATCCCGTTCATCGGCTTTAAATCCAAGATGCAAATTGGCATCCACTGTATCGAGACCGCCCTCTTGCAAACGATAGGCTCGGATTTTATTCATCAACCCTATACCCCGGCCTTCTTGATTCATATAAACAATGACACCTTTTCCTTCGGATTCGACCGCCTGCATGGCTTTATGCAACTGCTCCCCGCAATCGCAACGCATCGACCCGAAAATATCACCCGTCATACACGAGGAATGAACCCGAACCAATATCGGTTCATCGGGTTCCCAAGATCCCTTTATCAAAGCGATATGTTCCAACCCATTGGAAAGCTGACGGAACGGAATCAACCGGAAATGTCCGTACTCCGTAGGCATATCCACCTCGTCTCCACGTTCTACCATCGACTCTTGTTTCAGGCGATAAGCGATCAAATCACGTATGGCGATAATCTTTATACCGAACTTTTCGGCTACCTTAGCCAACTGTGGCAATCGAGCCATTGTACCGTCTTCATTCAAAATTTCGATCAATGCGGCTGCGGGATATAAGCCGGCCAAACGTGCCAAATCGACCGCAGCCTCCGTATGTCCGGCTCTTTTCAAAACTCCTTTATCTTGGGCATAAAGAGGATTTATATGTCCGGGACGCCCGAATGTCTCGGGCGTCGAAGAAGGATCGGCCAAAGCCCGTATCGTAGCCGCCCTGTCGTGGCTCGAAACACCTGTCGTACAGCCCTCCAATTTATCGATGGTTACTGTAAAAGGTGTACCCAGCATAGAAGTATTGTGATTCACCTGACGGTATAAATTCAATTCTTCACAACGCTGCATGGTAATGGGAGCACACAAAACTCCTCGGCCGTTAGCCAACATAAAATTTACCTTCTCTGGGGTAATGGCTTCTGCGGCGATGATAAAATCGCCTTCATTCTCACGATCCTCATCATCGACCACAATCAAAAATTTACCCTGTCTGAAATCTTCGACAGCATCTTCTATCGAACTTAAAATCGTATCTTTACTCATATCTATACAGTTTTATTTTCTTCAATTCTATCGTTCTCCTCTTTCTCCAACTGTACGCACAACTCTTCATTCGTGTGAACGATAGCTTCCACTTCATTCCGCAACAGTCGTTGCTGCCGTGAACCTATCCAATACAACAACAAGCCTATCGGGAAAAGAGCCGCCAATACATAACCCCATTTCACCGATGGAGCCGGACGATAAACCCACAAGTTACGCAAAACAGGATAATCCATCAGCTTACTAATCACCATCTGACTATGGCTGTTCGAGACATAATCGACCAGTTCGTTAATTTGGTTTCCCAATGCGATTATATCCGATTTGTTATATCCGTACAAACAATATTTCCAATAAGACTGACGCTTCCGTCCCACCTTATCAAGGAACCGCTGACAAGAATCAGACAAACGATGAGCCCTTTCAATGGCTTCCATCGGATTCATATCCTCGATAATCACCTCTTTCAAAACAACCTTACGCAATTCTTGGCGACCGATCAATTTTCTGAAAAAATTGATATACACGTCGGGGTTAAACACGGCCGAATCTTTCACCGCCTTATAGGTCAAGAATATACCCAATGGTAGAAGCACCGCAGAACTGAGCCACATACCTTCCCACACTTCCCAACGTCCGTCCCTTGCCAACTTATAACCGCTGTTATCGATAATATAATAAAAGATAAACATAAATACCGACACCACCACCGGCATTCCCAATCCCCCTTTGCGGATAATAGCCCCGAGCGGAGCCCCTATGAAAAAGAAAATGATACAGGCAAACGAAAGCGTAAACTTTTTGTACATCTCGATCTGGTGACGCCTGATGACTTTATTTTCATCGCCCATCGTATAGCTGCGAAATTCATAATCCGATTTATATCGTCCGGCTCTTGCCACGGCACGGTCCAAATACAACTGCTTGCGTTGGAGGCTGCCGCCGTCGAACAAACTATCGAGATTCAACTCCGCAGCCTCGGCGACAGCCTTCTGCTCGCGTATCGAATCCTCTTTCGAAACATGCATGCCCGGACGGTCGTATAAAGCAAAATACCCCGATACTTTCAAGCTATTGGCATAATTATTTCCGATACTATCTACCCGATAAGTCATCGAGTCGATAGAAGATTGCAATGCCGCCAAGTCTTTTCCTATGTATTGGTTCTGCATGATACCATCGTCCATTCGGTTGAAATTGGCATCGAATGCAATCATAATCTCCTTCAACGAGAAGGTCTCCCGTCGATAGGGAATATTGCTGGTGCTCGTCCTTTGGTCCCTGAGATTTTCAAAAGATTCCCCGCTATATAACGTTAAGAAAAGATGTTCCTTATCATCGGTCATTTTCAATTTCCCGGAATCGGCTAAAATAATCATGGCATTATCGAATCCGGCCGACATATCATAAATCATGACATCATAGAGCATACCCGTTTTATGATCTTTCTTTTTCACATAAAGGTTATACCCGCTAATCTGATCATAAAATACACCCTCGGGAATATCGAGTTCGGGAGATTTTTGCCGCATGGAATAAAGCAATGTCCACATCTTTACCTGAGATTTCGGCAAAACATTATTCTGGAAAAAGAAAGCCCCGATAGCGACAAATATAAGAAAAATAACCAACGGCCGCATGATTTGGAGCAAAGAAATACCCGCCGCCTTTATCGCTAATAATTCCAACCGTTCTCCCAAATTACCGAAAGTCATCAACGACGCTAACAAAATAGCCAACGGCAAAGCCATAGGAACCATTGTCACAGCGGCATAGAAAAACAACTCGGCCAATACGGACATTTCCAATCCCTTCCCCACCATCTCATCGACATACCTCCACAGGAATTGCATCAACACGATGAAAAGGCAGATGAAGAATGTCATCAGAAACAGGGGCAAGAAACTTTTCAGAATAAACCTGTATAGTCGTTTGATATAGAACATTCTTTCGCCGGTTATCAGAATGCAAAAGTAGCGCAAAAAAATGAATTTCCGAACAGCCGATAACGATTATTGCGGAAGAACACTAAATTAAAACTTCCCCTTCAACCTCTTCAAGAAAAGTCATACACCCAATTTACGACGGAGAGTCTCTATCTGGTGGTCCCATAAACCACGGCTGTCCGCCATCTCGTCGGGATATGCGAAATCGGTAATAACCAGCATAGTCGCCCCGGTTAATTCCGAAGAAGATATGCGAAGTTCAAAAAAACTTTTCTCATCTTCATCGTCCGACCAATGAAACCGAATATAACTCCCGCTACGCACGGCTATCTGATGAGCCTGCTGAGAAGACTTATTCCAAAAAAAAGTAAATAATTTCTCTTCGTTTTGCACATCGTCGGCAAACCAATCGGCCAATCCGTTCTTCGTTCCTATATACGACCACAACAAAGTTGGAGAAACACTTTTTAAATCATACTCTACAATAAACTTTTCCTTATTCATAAATCTCTCAATATTATAGTATTTCCCGCTTCATTTCGATTAAAGTTCTTTCTTTTTCGGGGCTAATATATAGATATTATTTTTATCTTACATAGCAAAACAAGAAAAAATAAATATAAAAAGAAAATTCGGGATATTTTTATATAATATTTACCCTAAATTGCAATCTTGATATTACATTTTATTACTACATTTGCAATGTCTAAATAACACATAAACCAATCCGACTATGAATTTAATGGAACGAATGGTAGAACAAGCCCGAGCAAACAAACAGCGTATTGTTTTACCCGAAGGAACGGAAGAACGTACTTTACAAGCAGCCGACCGAATATTGGCCGACAACATCGCCGATATTATACTCATCGGGGAACCGTCTGAAATTATGGAACTTGCCGATCGGTACAAGCTAAAACACATCGACAAGGCGACTCTGGTAAATCCTGCAAGCCACGAAAAAAAAGAAACATATACTCAACTTCTATATGAGCTAAGAAAAGCCAAAGGCGTAACCCTCGAAAAAGCCGAAAAGATGGTCGAAGATCCTCTTTTCCTCGGTTGCCTCATGATTAAAAACGGAGATGCCGACGGTGAAGTTGCCGGAGCTCGTAACACGACAGGTAATGTGTTACGGTCGGCTTTTCAAATTATCAAAACCGCTCCCGGCGTAAAGGTCGTTTCGGGAGCATTCCTCATGTTCGTCCCCGATCGTTCATACGGAGAAGACGGATTGATGGTTTTCGCCGATTGTGCCGTATTACCCAACCCGACAGCTTCGGAACTCGCCCAAATAGCTGTATCCACTGCGAAAACAGCCCGAGATATCGCTAACATCGATCCACGTATCGCCATGTTGAGTTTCTCGTCAAAAGGCAGTGCCAGCCATGAAATGGTCGATAAAGTAGTGGAGGCTACCCGACTGGCCAAAGAGATGGAACCTTCTCTAAAAATCGATGGAGAGTTGCAAACCGACGCAGCGATTGTTCCGGCCGTAGGAGCAAGCAAAGCTCCGGGTAGCGAGATTGCCGGACATGCGAATGTACTGGTATTCCCTTCGCTCGAAGTAGGCAACATCGCTTATAAACTGGTTCAAAGGTTGGCTCATGCCGAAGCCGTAGGTCCTATTCTTCAAGGAATCGCCGCACCGGTCAACGATCTTTCCAGAGGTTGTTCGGTCGATGATATCTATAAAATGATAGCCATTACTTGTAATCAAGCCATCAGTTTGAAAAAATAACCTTAATGCATGCCTTATGAAAATATTAGTATTAAATTGCGGTAGCTCGTCGGTAAAATACAAATTATTCGACATCGACTCCAAGTCCGTATTGGCACAAGGAGGAGCAGAAAAAATAGGATTGGAAGATTCTTTCTTGAAACTAACTTTGCCCAACGGAGAAAAAGTAATTTTGAAAACCAGTATGCCGGAACACCATTCGGCTATCCAAAACATACTGAATGTACTCACCGGTAAAGAATATGGGTGTATCGAGTCGTTCGATGAAATCGATGCTGTCGGCCATCGGGTCGTGCACGGTGGAGAAAAATTCAACAAAAGCGTGCTCATCACAGACGAAGTTATCGAAAAAATAAAAGAATGTTACGATATAGCGCCGTTGCACAATCCTGTCAACATGGCGGGTATCGAAGCAATATCCAAATTGATGCCTACGGTTCCGCAAGTAGGAGTATTCGATACGGCATTCCACCAAACCATGCCCGCGCATGCCTACATGTATGCCCTTCCCTACGATTTATATAAAAAATACGGGATACGCCGATATGGATTCCACGGAACAAGTCATCGTTACGTATCGAAACGAGCTTGCGAGTTTTTAGGAGTGCCCTACGAGAAACAACGCATAATTACCTGCCATATCGGAAACGGAGGTTCCATTACGGCGATTAAAGACGGGAAGTCTGTCGACACCTCTATGGGTATGACTCCGGTTGAAGGATTAATGATGGGAACTCGGTCGGGCGATGTCGATGCAGGAGTCCTCACCTATTTAATGGACAAAGAACACCTCGATTCTGCCGGAGTAGCAAATTTGGTGAATAAAAAAAGCGGAGTGGCTGGTATATCGGGATTATCTTCCGACATGAGAGACATAGAAGCCGGAGTCGCCGCAAAAAACGAACGGGCTATTTTGGCGTTACAAATGTATGAATACCGAATCACCAAATACATAGGAGCTTATGCTGCGGCGTTAGGCGGAGTAGATATCATCGTCTTTACCGGAGGTGTAGGCGAAAATCAAACCGTAACGCGCGAAGCCGTATGTAAACCGTTGGCTTTTATGGCAGTAGAAATCGATCCCGAAATAAATAAACAGATTCATGGAACGGAATGTGTGATAAGCACCCCGGCATCAAAAGTAAAAGTAGTCGTCATTCCCACAGACGAAGAATACATGATTGCTTCGGATACAAAAGCCGTTCTGTCCGGCAAAATGCAATAAAACTTTATACATATTGAGAAAAGGCGTACGTACTGTACGCCTTTTTTATTTTCCTGATTCAAAATTAATCTGGGAGTTTTAATTGAGAAATGGGTTCTCCATCATTACTTTCGCTATCTCAACAATCGTCAGATTACCTAACCGGTCTATACGTACTTATAATTTTATAAACAAACCGGCGGAGGTAAATTTTATACCTCCGCCGGAAACTACTATATCACGTCCAATTTTTAAGGCAGTACGATTTTGAAGTTTGAATCGGCAGCTTCAAAACAACAGCGAAGCATTTCAATAGCCTTCTCATCTCCTTGCATCTTAATCTTGCCAGCATTACGTAAGGCCTCGGTATCAGTACGTCCAAAGAACAGCTTTACGAAATCCATTTTGGCGATACTCAACGTAAGGTCTGCCTCCTTCTCCTGTCGATTCAAGCGATGGTTCAAAACACCATTATTCAATATAAGCACAACTTTGTCGTTCGTATCTGTGAAGTCTATATTGATGACTGCCTCTTTGTCTGCGGCCTTTTCTCCATTCAACTGAATCGCGCAATAATCGAGTAACATTCCCATATCCATCTGCGCCAACACACCATCGTTGATGAGCTGTGAAGTATAAGGGACATCGCTTTTCAGCAGGTCACGAGCGCCGGTCAGATAGAAGTTGCGCCACGGACCGCTCTCGGCCTGATACCCCAGTTGTGTGTAGGTATCAGCCAACAGACGACGAGCCTCCATATTCTGCGGCTCCGCAAATACAAGATGGTCAAGCAGAGTTGCAACCCAACGATAATCGCCCTTATCATAAGAAGCCCGGGCCACTTCAAGAACCTTTTCCGCACCTCCGATTGCCTCGACATACTTAGTTCCGAGTTCCGTAGGGGGCAGCGGATTCAAGTGTGCAGGGTTTCCGTCGAACCAACCGAAATAAAGATCATACTGAGACTTTACGTTATGACTCAATGTGCCATAATAACCCCGACAATGGAACTGCGAAGCGAGAGAAGCAGGCAATTGCATTTCTTCGGCAATTTCATTCGGAGTCAGACCTCGATTGGCCATGTGCAAGGTTTGGTCATGCAAATACCGGTATAAATCGCGTTGTGCCTCCCAATAATCTACGATGCGTTCATTTCCCCATGTCGGCCAATGATGTGTGGCAAACGAAACCTCCACTTCATCACCATAACGTTCGATAGCCGTATCCACGGCTTTGCTCCACAACAAACCGTTACGGACCTTTGCACCGCGCAAAGTTTGCAGATTGTGCATATTATGCGTCATATCCTCGGCTGTACAGAATGCTTTCATTTGAGGAAACCATACCATAATTTCTACCGGAGCTTCCGTATCAAGTACATAGACAAATTCCATCTCTACTCCATCAATCGTATGTTTCTCACCGGTGGTTTCGATCTCGATTGTCGGGCGTGCAATACCTTTACTACCGGTAGACATAGCCTGTCCTAAGCCACAGCCGAGATTGCCCGTAACACTCGGCTCCAATTGCAGACCGTACATATAAGTAGCCCGACGAGTCATTGCCACACCGGCTAGCACATTTTCGTTTTGAGCCGATGCCATGAACCCTTTGGGCGCAATGATTTCGAAATCTTTCTTCGATGACCCCTCGCGAATAGCTGCAATACCGCCGTAATGGTCGCCGTGCGGGTGGGTAAAGATAACCCCTTCAACCGGCAGATCGGCCACGTGTTTCTTAATGAGGTCATAACCAGCTTTTGCAGCTGCATTGGTCGTTGTTACATCAATAATAATCCAACCATGATCAGAACGAATAAAGGTCATATTGGCGATATCGAAACCACGAACCTGATAGAGTTTATCTGGAATGACCTCAAAAAGACCGTTGAAGCGATTGAGCTGCGACTGTCGCCAAAGACTCGGATTCGCAGTTTCGGGAATATCGTTTTTCAAGAAATCCCAACCTTCGAGCGAATAGGACTCCTTCCCATCTTCGGTCATGATGGCCGAAGTGTTAACTGTCGCGATGAATCCCCGACTGGCATCCTCGAAATCCTGACGGTCATTGAAATCCAACTCTGTTTTTACAGCCTCGTTAGCATGTATCGTATGCTCTGTCGCTGCTGTCTGCGCCATAATTGTCGACGGTACAACTACCAAACCAAGCGCAATACTCAAAATTTTTCGTTTCATTATTCTCTAAATTTGATTACACGACAAAGTAACGGAGATATGCTGGATCCGGCAATGTATTATTCTGCGTATATTTTGTATTTTTGTACGATTATCCTATATAATTCCTTATATATTTTAAGAAATAATGTCTTTTTGTATGCAAGACCAGATTTTTACATTTGAAACTCTATTAAGGCGTATGCAACTCGACGATGGAGAGAGACCCTTCGTAATATGGCGCGAAAAGGATTTGTTTGGCACACATGCCTATCCGGTCAAAATCGATGTTCCATGTCTCTTTTTATGTTGGAATGGGGAAATGGAAATAGAAATCAATTTACAAACCTATCATTTCGATAAGGAGCATTTACTATGCTTCACTGTTCCATGTGCCTGTCGCATTGTAAAACGGAGTCCCGATTTTCTATGCGTCGGACTGCTATTATCCAAATCCTTTTGGAGGCAATTACTCTTTACAGAACGAACATTAAGCTCAATTGCCGCGCGCGATGCTTTCATCGTCGTTACGGAAGAGGAGCGAAATCGGCTTGCTCGCTTTCATGAACTGCTTTGCCTTTGTGCCGATACTACGGAACATGATCCGATAGGGACTTTATATCCCCTCATCGTCGGTCTATTTTTTCAAATACGCAATATCTGCCAAAACCGGGAAGCAACCGCAGCACCTGCCTCGCACAGCAAAAAGATTCTCTATAATTTCTTAGATTCACTGCACACCAATTACCGACAGCATCGGCGTGTTTCATTCTATGCCGATGCTCTGTCTCTGACTCCACGACACCTGACAACTGTTATCCGACAAGCAAGCGGTCGCAGTGCCTCACAATGGATCGAGGAATATACCGTACTCGAAGCTCAAATTCTTCTACGCAACTCCCCTATGTCAATTAAAGAAATCGCCTATGAATTGGGTTTCAACGACCAATCTCTATTCTCAAAATATTTTAGTAGAGTGGCAGGCATATCACCCGAAAGATACCGCAAAATTTCTATGAGCAACACATGATAGTCGCTAATATTCGCTACCTGTACTGACTTCATACAAAAAAAATTAGACAGATAGCTGTCTGCCATCTGTCTAACATGATACAAGGAATTATTTTGCTCTTTATTCTATCATTAAGCTCCTATCAAGCTGAGATCTGTGAAGTAGGTATAGACACAACTTACGATTCCCAACAGTAAAATACCGGCAACACAAACAATCAGGCTGACACGGGAAGCGTTATCGCTACGGAACGGAGCTATGGCACAATCGTTCTCGTTGTTGATGAACATAGCTTTTACCACCAACAAATAGTAATAAAGCGAAATAATGGTGTTCAACAAGGCGATAAGTACTAAAATATAAAATCCCGAATGGATAGCCGAGGCAAAAATGAAGAATTTGCTGAAAAATCCGGCAAAGGGAGGAATTCCCGCCAAAGAGAACATCGCCAACATCATAACGACACTCAACTTGGGATTGGTTTTGTACAGACCGTTATAGTCGTCCATTCCTACTTTTCCACTACTACGCTCAACAGACGATATCACACCGAATGCAGCCAAGTTGGAGAATATGTACACCAGCACATAGTAAACCAACGCGGCCATACCCTGTGCCGAACCTGCTATAATACCCAACATAATATATCCTGCCTGAGAGATAGAAGAGAAAGCCAAAAAGCGTTTCAGATTCTTCTGACGAATAGCGAACAAGTTACCCACTGTAATGGTCAATACGATCAAAGCCCACATGATACCTTGCCAGATGACAGGATCGAGGAAGAAGACTTTGTAAAGTATCAACATCAATGCAAAAGCAGCAGCCCCTTTCGATATAACCGACAAATAAGAAGTCACCTGAGTGGGAGCTCCTTGATAAACATCGGCTGTCCACAAATGGAACGGAACCAACGAAAGTTTGAATCCCATACCGGCCAGTACAAAAACAAGCGTGGCAATCAACAGTGGCGTATGATTAGATGCAATCGCTACGGCTATATCGCCGAAATAGAGAGAGCCCGATACTCCATAGAGGAACGAAAGCCCTAACAGGAAGACAGCCGAAGAGAAAACCGCCGTAAAGAGGTATTTGGCCCCCGCCTCATACGATTCCGTATCTTTCTTATTGATAGCTATCAAAGCGGCCATCGGTAACGATGCGGTTTCGAGTCCGATAAAGAACAGCAAGAAGTGTCCCGACGAAACCATTAAATACATACCGAACAAGGTAACCAATAACAATTCGTAAAACTCTCCTCGGCGCAATTTGACATCGGGGGTATCGGACCACGAAACGGATTGTAACAAAACAATCAATGTGCCTATATTGAGTACGGTTTTAACCATCGAAGCTATGGGAGAAGTCTGATACATACCCCCGAACGCCGTAGCAGAATCGACCGGTATTATATTCCAAACCGTATGCAGGGCGAATAAAACGCATGCCGTAATGGATAATCCTTTGAGGCTCTTTTTCCCTCCAAAGGTGTCAAAAAGAAATATCAGCAAAAACACAAGCAGCAGCGATATTTCTCCGCGCATAATTAAAAACTGTGAATAGTCCATATACTGTTTTATTAAAGAGCTTGAGACAACAAATTAGTTATAGGTTCCACACCTTGACGAATCAAATCGGAAATCCAATTCGGGAAACAGCCGATAGCGGCCACGCATACGATCAAGGTAATAGCCGACAGACGTTCCCACCATTCGGCATCGGTCAACTCCCGGTGATGTTCGTTTTGAACAGCGCCGAACAAAAGTTTGCCGACAACCCGCAAAATATAAACCGCCGTAATCACAATCGAAGTACAAGCTACGATGGTAAACACTCGGTGGAACGTATCTGTATGCTCGAACGAACCGACGAATATAGTCATTTCGGCAACGAAGCCACTCAATCCCGGGAGACCCAACGAAGCCAAACCGGCAATCACGTAACAAACCGAAAGGAACGGCATGATTTGCATCAAACCTCCCATCTCCCGAATATCACGGGTATGTGTACGTCCATAAATCATACCGATGAGGGCAAAGAAAAGAGCGGTCATCAAACCGTGAGAAAGCATCTGCATCACGGCTCCGGTCATAGCCGTCGTGTTCAACATCAATATGGCGAACAAAACCAAACCGCAGTGACTCACCGAAGAGTAAGCGTTGATGTATTTGAGGTCGGTCTGAACACAAGCGCTAAACGCTCCGTAAACAACACTGATACCGGTAAGTATTAAGAATATCCAAGCCAATTCGGTCGCAGCCTGAGGCATCAGATAAATGGCTACACGGAAACAACCGTATCCTCCTAATTTCATCAATACGCCGGCATGCAACATAGACACTGCCGTAGGAGCCGAAGCGTGACCATCGGGCGACCATGTGTGGAACGGGAACATAGCCCCCAACACACCGAATCCCACGAAAGTCATCGGGAACAAGAAGTATTGCCAATTCATGGGGATATTACCGTGCTCGGCAATTTCGACTACATTCATCGAATGGAGCCCCGATTGATAATAGATACCCAAGATACCGATCATCAACAAAGCAGAACCACCCATCAACATCAAGGTCAGTTTCATTGCCGAATAGTTCTTTCTGCCACTTCCCCAAACACCTATCAATAAGTACATGGGAATAAGCGCCACTTCGTAGAACATGAACATGGTGAAAAGGTCCACCGAAATAAAGAAACCGAATACACCGGTAGACAACAACATGAACCACAAGAAATATTCTTTGGGAAGAGGATTTATCTTCCAAGAAGCGAACACTCCGGCAAATACAATAATAGAAGAAAGCAATAGCATGGCCACCGACACTCCGTCCACACCCACGGCATAGTGAATATTTAACGGAGCATACCACATTCTGCTATCGGTAAACAGCATTGTAGCCGTATTTCCGGCAGCGCGTTCGGCCAAAAACTCAACGAGAGTATATACAGACAACGCCAACAAAATGGTCGAACCGATAACCGCTACCGTTCGTATCTGTTTCATATCTCTTGCGATCCAAAGACCCAGCATCATCAAGAGAGGGATAAGCACAAATAATGATAGAAAATTCATAGTGTTTCTTTAATATTTTATCGTTCAACCATCAGTTAAAAACACATGGCCAATACGGCGATTAACAATGCACCCATAATGAATACCCATACATACCACTGGATATATCCCGACTGCAACTTGCGTATGCCGTAGGAAACCCCGTTGGTAACGGTCGCCAACATATTCATCGTGCCATCGACGATATGACGATCGAACCATGCGATAGGCCGACAAATTCGCTGGAATATCACTTTATGAGTCACCCACATATAGAGCTCGTCCATATAGAACCGATGATAAGCCGCCGTATGCAAAGCACGGAACTTATCGGCAAGAGCTTTGGGTTTGGTATTTTCCGAGAGGTACATCCATGTAGCCAAAGCGATAGCGGCCACTGCGACTATAATACTTGTAGTCGCTACCGACCAGTCGAGATGTATATGATAGGCCTCGCCGTTTACCGATACGAATTCTCCGAAAGGAATGAATCCGGCAACACACGTAACCAACGCAAGAAATACCAAAGGCAAATACATGGCCGCAGGAGCCTCGTGGGGAGTATGATGTTCGTAAGAAGGTTTGCTCCACCAGAAGATACGGTAATACAAGCGGAACATGTAAAAAGCCGTCAGACCGGCGACAGCCGTCATCCAAACGCCCCAGAACGCACTCTTTTCGAATGCGGCGGTCAAGATTTCGTCTTTACTGAAAAATCCCGAGAACGGAGGAATACCGGCAATAGCCAAACACGCGATAAGGAACGTGATATGGGTCACAGGCATATATTTGCGAAGGTTTCCCATCTCGGACATTTCGTTGGAGTGAACGGCATGGATAATGCAACCCGCACCCAAGAAAAGCAGCGCTTTAAACATGGCGTGCGTGAACAAGTGGAACATGGAAGCCATGTAACCGAGTCCGGTGTGCAAATCGACATCGGAGGCAACTCCCAACGCTACCATCATGAAAGCGATCTGAGAAATGGTCGAGAAAGCGAGCACCCGTTTAATATCGGTCTGCACGCAAGCAACGACAGCAGCATAAAGAGCGGTAATGGCTCCTACCCATGTAATCAGTTCGAGCACTTCGGGCACGGCACAATACATAGGGAACAACCGGGCTACCAAATAAACACCGGCTACAACCATCGTAGCGGCATGGATAAGCGCCGATACAGGAGTAGGACCTTCCATCGCATCGGGCAACCATATATGCAACGGGAACATAGCCGACTTACCTGCACCTCCCATAAAGATAAGAGCCATAGCCCAAGCGGCTACCGAACAGCCCATAAAGGTCATGCCGGCCGTTTCGCTCACCAATGCCGAAGGATTGGACATCAATGTAGCAAAATCGAAAGTCTCAGTAAAGAACGAGAGGATAAGAATACCGATCAAAAAGCCCAAGTCGGCGAAACGGGTAACGATAAAAGCCTTCTTAGAAGCAGATACAGCCGCCGGCTTAGTATAATAAAATCCGATGAGCAAATAGGAAGAAACACCTACCAACTCCCAGAAAATATACATTTGGAAAATGTTCGTCGCTACCACCAGCCCCAACATGGAGAAGCTGAACAACGACAAAAACGCATAATAACGCTGGAACCCTTTTTCTCCGTGCATATAGCCCATACTATAAATATGAACCATCAACGACACAGTTGTGATAACAACCAGCATCATCACGGAAATAGGGTCTAATAAAATGCCCAAGTCAATATGCAAATGCTCTGTAAAACGCAACCACTCGAAATTGATCGGCTGCAAGGTATCGAAAACGCCTTCTGCATTGCGGGGCATGGTAAAATAGTTGAACGCCACTACATAAGCCCAAACGGCTGCTACCGACAATCCGATGGTTCCCAATATCCCGGCAACACGTTCGCTCAACTTATGCCCCACAAGCCCCAAAAACAGGAACATGCAAAGCGGAAATAAAAGTATTATAACTGAATATTCCATATCGATCAATATTTCATTTTATCAAGGTTACGCACTTCAACATTCCGTATATGACGGAAAATATTGATAATGATCGCAATGGCAAGCGCTGTCTCGGCAGCGGCGATGCCTATTGCAAAGAGGGTGAAAAAGAATCCCTCCAATGCCTCGGGATAAAGGTAACGGTTAAACACCACAAAATTGATATCCACCGCATTCAGCATCAATTCAAGGGAAATGAGCATAGCCAGCATATTTTTACGTGTGACGAACCCGTAAACTCCCGCAAAAAACATGATGGTACTTACCACCAAATAGGCAATCATTGGTATTTCCATAGTCTCTTATCTTTTACGGGCAATCATAATGCCACCGATGATACAAGCCAATAACAACACACTGACAGCTTCGAAAGGCAACAGATACTGAAACTTGTCCATACCCATAAGAGCATGCCCTATCTCTTTCATATCTACCTCTCCGGTAATTACGCTGGTAAGCGGTTTCGTGAAAAACGGATAAGTAAATAATGTATATCCGCACACGATTGCACCGAATATCGAAGCAATAAGACCTACTACACGTTTTTTAGGTGTCAACAATTCCGATTTGTCTCCCGGGTGACTCGTCAACAAGATAGAGAAGACGAACAAGACTACGATACCACCGGCATAAACGGCCAATTGCACGGCTCCTAAAAATGTATAGTCAAGCTGGAAATAGATACCCGCCGTCGCAAAAAGCACAAACAGAAGGTAAGTAGCCGCCCGCAATATGCGCCGCGTGGTTACCGTAAGAATCGAACAAACCACGATGACCAATGCAAGCAAGCCGAAGATAACTTGATTTGCTATTTGTTCCATAATGTTAATCAATTATTTTCTGTTGGGTTATCGGTACGATTCAGTTGTTTCACCAACTTCTCACGCGTATAAACGGCATGCTCAAACTCGTTTGTAAATTTGATAGCATGGTGAGGACATGTAGTCACACACAATTGGCAAAAGGTGCAACTACCCAAATCATACACATATTTATCTAACACTCGTTTCGTCTTACCATCTTCGGTGGTAATTTTCGAAGCCTCGATTTTGATTGTCCCATTCGGGCAATTCATCTGACAAATACCGCACGCAATGCACTTGTGCTGTCCGTTTTCGTCATAAATCAAAGTTAACGTACCTCTGAAACGCTCGGGGATTTTCAATGTAGCCCTATTCTCAGGGTACTGTTCGGTAACTTTCCGGCTGAAAAAATACTTACCGGTAACCCCCATTCCTTTAAGAAGGCTCAGTAATCCTTTCCAGAAAGATGTGATGTAATTTTTAAAACTTCCCATAAATTTCTTTATAGAACTCTTCTATTTTTATTAGTTAACACTATGGTTTATTTCGTTCATAAAAAAGAGCTTGGTTCTTCAAGCCCCTTGATTTCAATCTACTTTTCCTCCGATAATATCCAACAATTCGGACGTAATACTCTGCTGACGCAGTTTATTATATTCCAATTGCAGTTCGTCCAACAATTCTTTCGCATTATCGTTCGCCGACTGCATGGCCATCACCCGGGCCGCCTGTTCTGACACCCGATTGGAACAGATAGCCTCCTGCATACTCGACAGAACATAAAGCGGCAATACCTCATTATAGATCGTATTTACATCGGGTTCGAACAAATAAGGTTTATTACGCTCGACTTTTTCACCCGTCGCCAAATCATCGGCGGCAATCGGCAATAATTGACGAGTCGCTAAAATCTGTTTGCTCGCGCTTTTATAATGAGTATATACAACTTCCACGCAATCGACTTTTCCGGCAATAAACTCCTGCGTCAATTCTCCGGTAAAACGGGCGATATCCTCGGCAGAGCTTTTAGCGGTCATCTCATCGGCAGTAACAATCTCAACATTATCTCCCACAAGTTTTTGAGCGAATTTAGAGGCTTTCTTTCCAATCGGATAAACAACAAACATGACTGGATTTTCGGTCTCTGCCATTCGTGCCTGATTGATAATTTCGAGCGTGCGTTTAAAAAGATTCATATTAAATGCGCCACACAATCCCTCGTCCGAGCTGAGCAAAACAATCGCCCTCCGCTTTACGGGACGAATCTCGGTAAGCGGAGAACTATATTCGGCATCAGCCGAAATAAGGTGATTGATGGTGTTTTGAATCTGATTCCTGAAAGGCCGTACACGACGCAAAGCCGACTCGGCCTTATGCATCTTAGCCGATGAAATCATCTTCATCGCACCAGTTATTTTTTCGGAAGAAGCGACCGAACCGATTCTTCCTTTTAAGTCGCGCATTGATGCCATAGTTTATGCCTTAAATCGATTAGCAACCTCTTCGGCAACTTCGGTCATGAGAGCAGCAATCTTGTCGTCAAGATGTCCTGCACGCAATTCGTCCATCACTTCGTGGCTATATTTTGATTTCAATATTTGCAAATACAATTTTTCAAACTCGGCTACCTTGTCCATCGGGACATTGTGCAACAATCCCTGTGTACCGCAATATATAATAGCGATTTCCTCTTCCACGGGAACCGGCGAATACTGAGGCTGTATAAGAATACGTTCGTTCTTACGCCCTTTATCGATTGTCATGGCCGTCACAGGGTCGACATCGCCACCGAATTTCGTAAACGATTCGAGCTCACGGAACTGAGCTTGATCTATTTTCAATGTACCGGCAATCTTCTTCATGGCTTTTACCTGAGCGTTACCACCTACACGGGAAACAGAGATACCCACGTTGATAGCCGGACGTACCCCTTGGTTAAACAATGCCGTTTCCAAGAATATCTGTCCGTCGGTAATCGAAATCACGTTCGTAGGGATATAAGCCGAAACGTCTCCGGCCTGTGTCTCGATAATAGGCAATGCCGTCAAAGATCCGCCCCCTTTCACCATCGGTTTCATCACCTCGGGCAAATCGTTCATCGAAGAAGCAACCTCGTCATTATTGATAATCTTAGCAGCTCTTTCGAGCAAACGGGAGTGCAAATAGAATATATCACCCGGATAAGCCTCACGACCGGAAGGACGACGAAGAATCAACGAAATTTCACGATAGGAAACCGCCTGCTTCGATAAGTCGTCATAAATTACCAATGCATGACGCCCGCTATCCCGGAAATACTCCCCGATAGCAGCCCCCGCAAAAGGCGCATAATAACGCATAGCAGCCGAATCGGAAGCGTTCGCTGCCAAAACGACCGTATAATCGAGCGCTCCGTGCTCTTTCAATGTATTCACCAACGCAGCCACAGAAGAAGCCTTCTGACCGATAGCTACGTAAATACAATACAAGGGGTTACCGTTTTTATAATTATCTCGTTGATTGATTATCGTATCGATAGCGATAGCCGTTTTCCCGATTTGACGGTCGCCGATGATCAGCTCTCTCTGTCCACGGCCGATAGGAACCATAGAGTCTATCGCCTTGATACCGGTCTGCAAAGGCTCGTTCACCGGCTGACGGAAAATAACACCCGGAGCCTTACGTTCAAGAGGCAATCGAATCAAATCACCCTGAATGGGACCGGCCCCGTCAATGGGTTCACCCAACGTATTGATGACCCGCCCTAGCAATCCTTCGCCAACAGGAAGAGAAGCGATCTCTCCCGTACGACGAGCCGTCATATTTTCGGTAACCTTATCGACATTATCGAGCAAAATGACACCCACATTGCTCTCTTCAAGGTTCATCGCAACTCCGTGCACTCCATTCTCAAACTCGATAAGTTCGCTTGACCGCACATTTTCGAGTCCATAGACATGAGCCACCCCATCACCCACTTCGAGAACAGTACCCACTTCCTCGAAATTGATTTTGGAATCGACTTCATCGAGTTGCTTTTTTAAAATATCCGATATTTCACTGGGTTTAATCATATCATTTGCTGTTTAGCAATTTCAAACGCAATTTCTTTAATTCACTATTTACCGAAGCATCTAATTGCATCGAATCCACCCGTAAAATAAATCCGCCGATGATAGAAGGATCTATTTCATAAACGAATTCCAACGTCTTATCCGTTTGCTTTTTCATGAGATCACCTATACGGTCGAGAACTTCCTTATCCAAAGCAACAGCAGTTGTTATCGTAACACGAGCTATATGATTAGCTCGCCGGTAAATATCCTGATAAGCCAAAGCAATGGCTCTTGCAAACGTTTCGCGACGGTTCCTAATCACTAACTGAACAAAACGGAGAAGATAATCGTCGGGCTTTTCACCGAAAGCCGATGACAATACCCGCACCTTATCCGCAGCAGAGAGAGCCGGGTTACTCAGTGCCTTAGACAACTCGATATGAGTTGCAAAAGCTGCATCAAGCCGTTTCATCTCTTCGTAAATAGGAGCGGCCACATGATGCTCCTGAGCATACTTATAAAGAGCTTTCGCGTATCGGCTCGGTATTAACCCTTCGTTCATATCCTATTAGTTTTGATTCTCAATTTCATTCAACAGTTTGTCGATCATTTCGACCTGCGTTTTGTCATCAGAAAGTTGCTTACGCATCATTTTTTCTGCAATTTGCAGGGCAAACTCGCTTACCTCGCGGCGGAATTGAAGTTCCGACTCTTTTCGAGCTTGCTCAATCGACACGGCCGCAGCGTCCATTACTTTCTTCGCCTCTACCGAGGCTGCCTGACGAGCCTCCTCTATGATATGAGTTTTCATCTGGGCAGCTTCGTGCAGAATCTCCATCTGTTGTTTCTGCGCTTCGACCAAAAGAGCTTTGGCATCCGCTTGTGCGTTGTCTAATTGCGCTTTTGCCTCTTGTGCATACTCAACCCCCTTATCGATAAGCTCGGCACGTTCGTCGAGACTGCGGATAATATAGGGCCAAGCAAACTTCGCAAGAATGGCAAAAAGGATGACGAAGACAACGAACATCCAAAATACCAAGCCGAATTCGGGCGTGAACAGTTCCATATCTTAGAGGAATAATGACATCACGCAAACAATCACAGCGAACAATGCAACACCTTCTACAAGAGCGGCAATCACGATCATGTTGCTTCGGATATCACCGCTGGCTTCGGGCTGACGAGCTATGGCATCCATCGCCGATGAACCGATCTTACCAATACCAATACCTGCTGCAATAGCGGCGATACCAGCGCCGATACAGGCGCCCAACTTAGCCAGACTTGCACCGGCTGCTGCTTGTAATAAAATCATTCCTAACATAATGTTTGTTGTTTAGAGATTATACATTATTTTATTTCTTCCACTTTTCCTTCATGATGCCCATCGACTTGTGCCAAAGCTATGAACAGAGTCGAAAGCATGGTAAACACATAGGCTTGAATAAACGATACCAACGTATCTATAAGCAACATAAACAAAGAGAACAACACCGATACGACTGTCGTTGCCCCTATAACAACCGCTCCGAATGCTCCAAAAATGAAAATGAGCGATATAAGCGACAATATAATCATATGCCCGCCCATCATATTGGCAAACAAACGCACCATCAAAGCCGCCGGTTTAGTAAATATTCCGAACACCTCGATCAAGGGCATGATAGGTAACGGGAACTTCAACCACAACGGTACATCGGGCCAAAATATTTCTTTCCAATATTCTTTTGTTCCGCGCACATTTACTACGATAAATGTACACAAAGCAAGAACCATAGTAACGGCTATATTACCCGTCAAATTAGCGCCACCGGGGAAAATTACGATCAGCCCTAACAGGTTCATCAAAAGGATAAAGAAAAATACGGTCAATAAATAAGGGGCAAAACGAGGTGCTTTATCGCCCAATGTGCTTTTTATCACGCCCGTATAAACGAACTCGATAAGAAATTCTATGGCTCCTACACCTTTTTTAGGGGCTTTGAAACGTTTCTTTCTATACCAATGAGCCACCGAAAGCACACACCACCCGCAAATGAAAGCCGCTATAATCAACGCCAACACATTTTTGGTAATCGACAAATCGAGCGGACGATAACGATTTCCCCGATCATCGACACTCTCGACCTTTCCTTTATTCGGGCCGTCCTGAGCGACATAAAAACCTTCATAAGTCTGCCCGTGTTCAAGCCGATGCGACCCGAATATTTTCCAATCGCCCTTATAATCCCGCACGATAACCGGAAGTGGGATTTTATGCTCATGCGAGAAAGGTAATTCCCAACCATAGCCATCGAGCAGGTGCTCAAAAATTGTCTCTTTCGGGTCAAAGGCCTTTTCTCCTTCACCATCGGCCTTTTCCTGTGCCGACAGCGGGAACGAAAATACCGTTAACAAAAAAGCGACTATGTATGCGATTTGTTTTCTCATCTTTTTTTTACTCCAATTACCGTACACAAACTGCTACACGATTATTATCCACATCGACAAACCCGCCACCGACGGATACCGAATGCCGCTCACCGGCCGTTACATACTCAATGGTACCGGCATCGAGCGTAGAAATCAACGATGCATGATTTTCAAGAACTGTAAACGAACCTTTTGCTCCCGGCAGGGTAACCGATTCGACTTCTCCTTTAAAAAGGATTTGTTCCGAAGATATAATTTCAAGTACCATAATTCTCGTTTTTATTAGTGAGCGGTCTTCGCTTGTTCTAACAACTTCTTACCTTTGGCAATGGCCTCGTCTATTGTACCCACGTTCAAGAATGCTTGTTCGGGATATTCGTCCATCTCGCCGTTAAGAATCATCTTAAACCCGCGGATAGTCTCTTCCAACGGAACCATCACACCTTGAAGACCGGTAAACTGCTCGGCCACGTGGAAAGGTTGCGACAAAAACCGCTGTGCCCGACGAGCACGATTCACCACCAGTTTGTCTTCGTCCGACAACTCATCGACACCCAAAATGGCGATAATATCCTGCAATTCGTTATAATGCTGTAAAAGCTGTTTTACACCCTGAGCGACCTGATAGTGTTCCTCGCCTACAATATTCGGATCGAGGATTCGGGACGTAGACTCCAACGGATCCACTGCCGGATAGATACCTAACTCAGAAATCTTACGGCTCAATACCGTCGTAGCATCCAAAAAGCTAAATGTAGTCGCCGGAGCCGGGTCGGTCAAGTCATCGGCCGGTACATAAATGGCCTGTACCGATGTAATAGATCCCTGCTTCGTAGACGTAATACGTTCTTGCAACTTACCCATCTCGGAAGCCAAAGTAGGTTGATATCCCACGGCAGAAGGCATACGACCCAACAATGCCGAAACTTCGGACCCCGCCTGAGTGAAACGGAATATATTGTCAATAAACAATAGGATCTCTTTACCTCCGCCATCGGAATCACGGAACTGTTCAGCAACCGTCAACCCAGACAAAGCGACACGCAGACGGGCTCCCGGCGGTTCGTTCATCTGACCGAACACCAACGTTGCCTGCGATTCATTCACTTTCTCCATATCGACATCACGCAGATTCCACTCACCCCGTTCCATGCCTTCTTTGAATTTATCGCCGTACGACATAACTCCCGACTCGATCATCTCACGTAAAAGGTCGTTACCTTCACGGGTACGTTCCCCCACTCCGGTAAACACCGAAAAACCGTTGTGCCCTTTGGCTATATTGTTGATAAGTTCCATAATCAATACGGTCTTACCAACACCTGCCCCTCCGAACAAACCGATCTTTCCACCTTTCGAATACGGTTCGAGTAAATCGATCACCTTGATTCCCGTATAAAGCATCTCGGTACTGATAGAGAGATCGTCGAAAGCCGGAGCCTCCTGATGAATCGATTTTAATTCGGTATAATCCAATGCAGGAAGGTGGTCGATCGTTTCACCGATGACATTCATCAACCGACCTTTCACTTGCGAACCGGTAGGCATCGATAACGGTCTTTGCAAGTCGATAGCCTTCATACCCCGTTTCAGTCCATCGGTAGAATCCATCGCTACACAACGCACCGTATTTTCACCGATATGTTGTTCTACCTCGACAATCAGCTCTGCCCCGTTCTCTCGTTCGATTTTAAGAGCGGCATATATGGGAGGTACTTCATTGCCTTCGCCTTCAAAAGCGACATCGACAACCGGCCCGATGACCTGCGTGATATATCCAAATTTATCTGCCATAGCTTTACCTCTATTATCAGTATTATATTTTTAATTCATTAAAAGTGCAATCCGTAAATCACAATAAGCACCATAATAAAGAGATTAATCAAGTTCAAAGGTAATAAATATTTCCATTCGAGCCGCAATAATTGGTCTATTCTCAAACGGGGGAATGTCCACTTGAACCAAATAATCACAAACGAAACAAGTATCGCTTTTCCAAAGAACCAAATCACAGACGGAATATAATCCATAATATGGTTAAAACCTTCCCAACCCGGTATGTGGAATGGCATCCAACCGCCCAAGAAAAGCAATGTAGCCATACCCGACACAATAAACAGATTCAAATACTCAGCCAAGTAGAAAAATCCGAAATGAATACCCGAATATTCTGTGTGGTATCCGGCTGTCAACTCGCTCTCGGCTTCGGGCAAGTCGAACGGACCACGATTGGTCTCGGCCGTACCGGCAACCAAATAAATCAAAAACGCGACTATCGCCGGGATATGGCCTGTAAACAAGAACCAACCGTTAGTCTGAGCTTCTACTATACCGGTTATCGACATTGTTCCGGCAAAGACGACCATCGTCAATACAGACAACCCGATCGAAAGCTCGTAACTCACCATTTGAGCACCGCTTCGAATAGCACCGATAAGTGTAAATTTATTGTTACTGGACCAACCGGCCAACAAAATACCCAACACTCCTATGGACGAAACGGCGATCAGGAAGAACACGCCGATATTAAAATCGATAACTTGTAATCCTCTTCCAAAAGGCAAACAGCCAAAGGCCAACATGGAAGCGACGATTACCAAATAAGGAGCTAAATTAAATAAGAACTTATCGATATGATTCAAAGTAATCAACTCCTTAATCAATATCTTGAACATATCGGCAACACTCTGAATAATACCATAAGGACCTACACGATTTGGGCCTAAACGGCATTGGAAAAAGGCACAGACCTTACGCTCAAAATATATATAGAACAATGCCAAAACTGCATACAACAGCAACAGCAACACGCCTACCAATACGAATTCAACAAGTAAAGCTCCCCAACCGGGCATTACACTTCTCAACAAATTATCGATCCAGTGGGTAACTATCGAAAAGTCGAACATAACTTATTCTTTAATTTATTTTTTATTACTAAATTATCTGTCCATATCGGGGATTACATAGTCAAGCGACCCTCCGATAGCAATCAAATCGGCGATCTTTCCATTGCGACACATTGGATCGAGACCAGCGACCAGCGGCAAGCATGCCGAATTTATCTTCAAACGATAAGGATTCTTATCTCCATGACTTTCGATAAAAATACCCAACGGACCACGACTGGCCTCTACTTGGCGGAAATAACGGCCTTCGGGCAGCTTGATAATAGGCTTCATCTTAACGGCATAATCACCCTCGGGGATATTGTCGATCAATTGCTCTATGATATGTATAGATTCCAATATTTCATCTAAGCGTACCATGTAACGGGCAAAAACATCTCCCTCCGTACGGATAACCTGATTAAATTCCACCTTGTCATACATTGCATACGGGTGATTCTTACGCACGTCGCAAGCCCAACCCGAAGCACGCCCCGACGGTCCCGCAATTCCATACGAAATAGCATCCTCGCGAGAAAGAACTCCCACTCCTTTCATACGTTGTTGGGCAATGACATTACCAGTAAACAACGTGTGGTACTCTTTCAACTTAGCCGGCATATAGGCACAAAACTCTTTGACCTTACGTTGGAAATCGGGGTGTAAATCGGCCATCAAACCTCCAATCGTATAGTAATTGAAAGTCATACGCGCACCACACGTTTCCTCAAATATATCGAGAATCTTCTCTCTATCGCGGAAACCATAGAAGAATGCTGTCGTTCCTCCCAAGTCCATACAGAATGTAGACCAGAATAACAAGTGCGAAGAAATACGCATCAACTCGTCCATGATCGTACGTATATACTGTGCACGTGCGGGCACTTCTACTTGCAAGGCATCTTCTATACAAAGACAGACCGCATGCCGGTTCTGCTGAGCAGACAAATAATCGAGACGATCGGCGAAGTGAAGAGTCTGAGGATAGGTAAGAGACTCACATAATTTCTCTATTCCCCTATGCACATAACCGCAATACACATCGATTTTTTTAACCGTCTCGCCATCGAGAGAGGTACGTAAACGCAACACACCATGAGTCGCAGGATGTTGAGGACCGATATTTACCACGAATTCCTGAGGAGAAAATATCGTATTCGTCCGTTCTTCGAGCTTTCCATCTTCCGTTTCGACAACGGAGTGTGTGACATCATCGACAGACTCATGTTCCAATCGAATAGGATTCAATTCAGGGTCTGCATTATAATCTTTTCGGAAAGGATACCCAACCCAGTCATTACGCAAAAACAGCCGACGCATATCGGGGTGGTTGATAAAACGAATTCCAAAAAAATCATAGACTTCACGTTCGTATAAATTCGCGGATTTCCAAATATCCGAAACAGAATGAAGCAGAGGATTCTCTCTATCTGCGGTCTCTATTTTAACCGAAACTTGTGAATTATCGACGGTAGAAGTCAAATAGTAGACACAACCCACGGTCTCGCCCCAGTCCATGCCCACAATAGAAACCAAATAATCGAAGTGCCGTTGATTATGCAAATAAAGCGCTAAATCATGCCACTTGGCATCAGGAACCGACACTTCCAAAATAGTCCCTTCCACGAAGGTAGCCTCCGGCAGAAAACTACTTATTTCTTGCTGTATGTTTGCCATATAGGTAACTTATATTATTTTCCGAATACTTTCTCTCGCTTTTCTTGACGATTGACTCCGCCAAAGAATTTCTCGACTTTTACCTTACGTTGTAATTGCATCAAACCATAAAACATAGCCTCGGGACGAGGAGGACACCCCGGTATATACACATCGACCGGAAGAATCTCATCTACACCTTTCAACACGTGATACGAATTTTTAAACGGTCCGCCCGAAACGGCACATCCACCGACAGCTACCACATATTTCGGTTCGGCCAACTGGTCATACAAACGTTTAAGAACGGGAGCCATACGATGTACAATCGTACCGGCTACCATTACAAAATCGGCCTGACGCGGACTGGCACGAGCTACCTCAAACCCGAAACGGGCCATATCGTACCGCGCTGCGCCGAGCGACATGAACTCGATACCACAGCAACTTGTCGCAAAGGTAAGCGGCCACAAAGAGTTAGACCGCCCCCAGTTAATAAGTTCGTCCAAGCATCCCACCACCACATTGGTATGAGAGGCTTTGAGCTCATCAACAAGATGTTCAATATATTCATTGTCTTTGAAGTCTTCATACTTCATCGATTTAATTTTCACTTCCATTCGAGTGCTCCTTTCTTCCACGCATATACCAGTCCTAAAACAAGTATAACCATGAAAAATAAAATATTAAATAATCCGGCTACACCTAAATCTTTCAATATAACCGCCCACGGGAACAAGAATACCGTTTCTACGTCGAACATCAAATACAGAATGGCAAACAAGTAGTAACCTACTTTGAACTGCATCCAAGATTCGCCTCGCGATGGGATACCACACTCATAAGCCTCACCTTTCTGTGGGTTGAACGAGCGAGGCGAAATAAGCCCTGCAATCAACAAAGCCGCGCCCACCAACGCTAATCCGGTAATCAATACAACTACAAATAGTGCAGAATTCATACGTTAATTTAGTTTGTATTTATTTTTATTCTTTTCTCCAAATGACAAAGCCCTATATTGCTAAAACAACAATACAAGGCCCGATCGTCTATAAATAAAAAATCTTTCTCTTTTCATAAGAAAAAGAAATACGACATCGCTCCATTCCGGTATTAGTCTCGCGATCTGATATTGTCTTATTCCATATAGAACCAAACATACGATTTCTTTTCTTTCTTAGTCAAGGATTTATACAACGGACAAATTTATTTTCCGAACGATGAATATCACCCCAAAATCCTTTGTTTCACTGCAAATTATTCTTCGAAAAATTTTGTCGCACAAATATACAAATTTTATTTCCAACAAAAGCCTCACGTTAGACTCTTTTTTATTTTTAATCCGCAATTCCGGACAAATTATTCTGCTTTTGGAACACCACCTCAAAAAAATTGCGCGACAAAAATAGTTTGTCGCGCAATGAATACATTCAAAAAAAAACTCCTATTACAACGAATCGAGAGTTTTAAGAGCTTCGAGAATCTCTGTATTACCCGGATCCAATTCCAGCATCTTGTTCCAATAATCTTTTGTAGCCGCGATAGCCTCGTTTTTCTTGGCCGGATTGGTGGTTTGCAGATAATTATAATATCCCAAATATTTATAAGCCTCGATATAAACACGTTTTGTAGCAGCTTTCTCCTTATTGGAAGGATCTTGATCCAAAACAGTCAAAGTCTCTTCATACAAAGGTTTAGCCAACCCTTCTTTCAATTCAGGGTCACGCACTGCGGCCGCACGAGAGCGCCACAAATATCCCCGATAATCCGTCGGAGAACGCTCTACCACAACTTGGAACATAGTATCTGCTTTCAACAAATACATATTCATCAACTCCACGCTATCTTGTGCAGCTTGGCCTGCACTATAACAAATTTGACCGAGCAAATAATAGTCCATGACACGTTGATTATTCACCGTATCGGCATTCATATACTTCTCATAAGTATCGATTGCCTTTACATAATCTTTATTACGCTCATAGGTATCGCTCAAAACTTTAAGAATATCCGTACGGGTATTATCCAGTTCATAAGCTTTTTCATATTGAGCAACGGCTTCTCCATACTTCTTTTGTTTAGATAAAATATCGCCATACGTCATATAATCGCGCGCCGTAAACACATTGTCACCCGGATTCATTCCCAAGAATTCGATTGCAGCCTGTTCTGCGGCCTCAAAATTCCCCAATTCATAATTATCGTACATAACGATACGACGAATAACAAAGTTTTGAGGATCAAGAGATAAAATATCTTTTGCAAGTTCCAATGACTCATCAAAGCGTTTGCCATAGAACAACAGAGTAGCCAACCGGGGACGGTCTGTTTGGAAATGGTTGGGGTTCTGCATATACTTCTCATAAGCCTCGGCAGCCTTTGTATATTGAGAATTCTTATAATACGCTTCGGCCATCTCACGTTGTGCAATAGCAGAATTAGGAGCGATAGTTTGCAACTCTTCCAACTTTTGAATGGCCAATGTCGGATTTATATCGAAATAAATATGCGAGTATTTCACATACGCTTCGATACAATTAGGGTCGAAATAAATCGCATTTTCATACCGTCCACAAGCATCACCATACTGCTGTTGGTTTACCAAGACATCGCCCTCAAACATAAAATAATCGGGAAACTTCTTGTCTGCTTTATAAGACTTCTTCATATACTCCTCATAACCCGGAGTCCCGGTCTCATAATATGCTTTGGCAATTGCCAAATTAAGACCGGCATCTTTCTTATTTTTTCCTTTAAGTGCTTCTTTGAAATATTTTTCAGCCACTTTTTCAGCTTGTTCCTTGTCTGCACTTCCATTCAATGCGAGCTTACCTTGACCGACGAGATTATAAGCGAACAAAGGATCGGCTTCAAGACCTTTCTTATAGTACTCTGCGGCAGCCGTATAGTCCTTGTTGCCAAACGCTATCTCTCCCAAATAGTAATAAGATTCTGCTTTATTCGTTCCTGCATCATCAAGGGTGCGTTCAAGCAAAATTTTTGCCCGATCGGGTTGACCCGCTTTAAAATACTCTATTCCATCAGTATAGCTGGCAGCAAAAGCAGTGAAACTGCCGGCAGCAAGAAACAGTGAAAAAAATAATTTAAGACTTGATTTCATTGATATATTTTTAAATTAATAATTTTCTTACTTAAAAAGCATCGGTAATGCTTACATCTCTTTTTAACGCAATATTAGTTTGCCACGGTACAATACCGGTCTTAAAAATTATTAACTGCCCTCTTTGAGAAGATACAAACTTAATAAAGCCGGTAGGCAATCCGTTCCGAGGATCCGTTGTAATCATGTAAATAGGCCGAGTCAACGGATAATCTCCCGACGCTATATAATATTGATAGGGTTTATAGGGTTTAAATCCCGGCGCTTTACGCACAGCCATTACTTTTACGACATCGGTAAACGAAGTATTGGTCGAGTCTGCTTTATTCCCAATCCAGCTTGCTCCTATTACCCCTATCGCATTAGGCGTTTGAGCCACATAATCGATCACAGCCTGATTGGATTTTTGGGCAAACAAACCTTTATACAGAGGCTTTCCCTCGCAAAGGGAATCTATGGCATAACGCATAGAACTGGAACCTTGATTGTCGAATACAAAATGAAGGTCTCCCAACGTAGATCCCGGATAAATCTGGTTCCATTTCGTGACCTCTCCTGTTACGATCTTTCGCAAATCATCTACCGAAATTACATCATTCTTGTTAGATTTATTCACAATAAAAGCAATGCCGTCTAAGGCGATTTGCACGGTGCGCACCTTTAACCGGCGGGATTTAAAAGAATCTTCTTCTTTCGGGGATAACGGACGGGTGGCAATAGCCAACCGCACACTATCTTGCAAAAGCATATTCAAGGCTTCCGATTCACTTACATAATAAGGAATAATCGAAGCCTTCGGGTAAGCTGCTTCAAATACCATGATTTCTTGCTCCATAATCGGCTCGAAACTTTCGTCACAGCTGATATCTATCACACCCGACGTGATGGTCTCCTTAACCTTTTGTCCCTCTTTTTCCTCATTCTGGCAAGATGAACACGAAGACAAAGCAGACGCGGCTACAAAAATTGCGACTGGAAGTAATATTAGCTTATTCATAATTCGTTTTATTTCATTCCAACAAACAATCTATATCCTCTGAATACTCCATATACGGCAAATACACCGCCCATAATATAGCGTACTATATCGTATAAATTGGAAAACAATGAAGTAAATAACAGCAAATAGGCCATACCTAAATAAATAGCTATCATAATCATGCCGAAAACGACATTCATGCCCAAGCGGTTCTTCTTTTCCGTATCATCGTTGTAATGGCCATACTTTTCTTCCATAATCGAACTTTTTAAAATACCCGCAACCTAAAATCTATGATAATAGGCTGCGAGTACTATATTTCACGAATCTCTTCTTAAACAAACAAGAGATTACAAAAGTTTAAATACAACAGGCAGTGTAAAATAAACTGGCACATTATTACCGTTTTGTTTACCCGGAATCCATTTAGGCATACTCTTTACTACCCGAATAGCCTCCTTATCACACGTAGGATCCAGACTACGCAAAACTGTAACATTATCAATCGCTCCCGTCTTCGAAACGACGAAACGCAAAATAACACGACCTTGAATACCGTTTTCCTGAGCTATAACCGGATATTTGAGGTTATCACGAATAAACTTCATCAACTCGGTCTCTCCACCCGGGAAAGTAGGCATCTGTTCTACTGCCTCGTAGGGCTTTTCTTCCTCTACGACAGGCTCGGCGATTACTTCACGGAAATCAGCGATATCCTGTCCGTGTTCTTCGTCATTACCTTTCACATCGGCAATAGAAATATTCACTTTGGATTGTGTCAATTCATCTTGCGATTTCAATTCTTCTTCATCAGACACTTCCTCGTCTTTCTTAATGACAGGTGCAGTAAACTTAATGGAGCTCTTCAACGGAGGGGGAGGAGGAGTTTCAACCAACGGTTGAACTTCTTGTTTCTCTACCTCGGCCTCTGGCAATTGTGTCATCTCCACAACTACTGTTGTCTCTTCTTCAACTTCTCCGAACTTAAATGACTCGACAATATAGGGAAGTACGAAAGCAAATGCAACCACACAGATTACACCAATAGTAGCCCATGTATATCGCTTCGGCGAGTTAACCCGTAAGAGATACCCTCCAAATGCTTTGTTTTTTCCCTCAAAAACTAAATCGCACCATTCTTTCGAAGTTAAATCTACGTTCTTTGACATTTCTCTTCTTTTTTAATGTGTACTATTAGTTCTTTTTACTGGTGTCTATCTGATCGGAAAGAGCACCCTTCTTCTCATAATTCTCCATCAGGAACAAATCGCCCTCTGTGATGTCAACGATAGCATACTTACCGATACTGCAAATGATCATCTCATCAAGAGCATCGATCAAATTGCGGTAAGTCGCGCCGTTCTTTCCTTCTTCATCGGGCAATTTCGCTTTAATCATAACCACCGGAGCGCCTTTGGCTTTTTTGGCATCTACGACCAACGAGTCAAAAACTTCTTCACTGATCTCCTCGCGTTTTTTACGTTCCTTCAAATCTTTCACCTTGGCAACAACTTCTTTGTTACGATCAAGGAGCAAGGCTCTGATACCATCAGCATTATAAGATGTCTCGATCAACGAAGTGTAATCTTCGTACTGGGGCTCACCCAAATAATAGAATACCCTGTCATTATCGCCCAAGAGGATTGTGATAGCCTCCGAAGCCTTCACCTTATTCTGCTCTTCTTCTGTTACCTTATCGTTGGTAGGCATACTGATTTCCATCGTCTGCGGTTTACTCAACGTAGTACAAAACATGAAGAAGGTTATCAAAAGCATGTTCATATCAACCATGGGGGTAAAGTCCACATGGATTTTCATTTTCTTCTGTTGACCTTTCTTTCCGCCTTTACCCGAGTCTTTTACTTCTACTTCTGCCATAATTTTTCTTTCCTTTCATGACTTGGTTATTGTTCTTCTTCTGCGGGTAAAGTCTTCAACGATGTAAGCAGATTGTAACGGTTTTCTTTGATATCCTGCAACGAAGACATCACGTTTTTGATTTTGTCATACGGTGTAGCCTGGTCGGCTTTGATGGCAATCTTCAAATCGCGATTTGCTTTTCGTGCAGCACGCACCCATTCTTTAAACTCGTTATTGGCGCTATCGCACGGGATACCATAATTTTTCAAAGTTTGATCCTGAATATCGGATTTCAAATCCAAGAATCCCGGCATTTGTTTGATAGGCACACCAAACGAATTTGCCAATCTGAACTTATTTATTTGCTCTGGAGTAAACGGTACTCCGTACATACTACTCATTGCGTTCAATACATTCACCCTATCCTCTTGTTTGTCGAGACTGATAAAGATTTTCCCGGACGGTTCAACCAATACCTGCAGAACATTAATTTCTGGGATTTTGATTTCAGATACCGAAGATGGGGTACTCACTTGCACAGGCTCTTTCTGAACGAAGGTCGATGTCAGCATGAAGAAAGTAAGCAGAAGCACGGTAACGTCACTCATCGCTGTCATGTCGATGAGCGTACTCTTCCTTTTTACTTTTACTTTAGCCATATAATGGTCCTTTCGATTTTATGCCGATTACTTGTGAGTAGCAGCGAACGTGTTAACAATACAGAAACCTACCTCATCGATAGCGTAGGTAACATTATCAATTTTGTTAGAGAAATAGTTATATGAAATAACAGCCAAAGCACCGGTTGCAATACCGAAAGCAGTGTTCACAAGTGCCTCCGAAATACCGGTCGACAAAGCCACAGAGTCAGGAGCACCGGCGGTAGCCAAAGCTTGGAACGATTTGATCATACCCAACACAGTACCAAGAAGTCCGACCAAAGTACCCAGCGTCGTCATAGTCGCTACGATAGGCAAATTCTGTTGCATGGAAGGCATTTCAAGAGCAGCGGCTTCTTCCAATTGTTTTTTGATAGCCTCGATTTTTTGTTCTTTCGACAAAGTATCGTCTTTTTCAACTTCGCTATATTTAATCAAAGCCGAAGAAACAACACTTGCAACGGTTCCACGTTGTTTGTCGCAAAGAGCCTGAGCACCGGCGATGTCGCCTTTTTCCAAAGCAGCTTTCACGGCAGCGATAAACTTATTGGTGTTTCCTTTTCCTTTTACGCTAAGCATAGCGATGAAACGTTCTACCGAAAGAACAATCACAGTCAATAACAAAGTTTGAAGAATAGGTACGATAAAACCTCCTTTATAAATTGTACCTAACAAGTTCAGAGGATGTCCTCCGGCAGGATCTCCACCTTCAAAGTTTTCAGGAGCACCAAGTACTTGGGTAAATACTACCAAAGCAACGATAAAACAGATGATAATTACAATAAACGCGTTTTTAATACCGCGCACTTTGTTTTTTTTAGCCTTTTTAGCTTCCATAATTAAATAAAATCTAAGTGTTTGTATTAGTTATTTTAAAATTAGTATCCAATCCTTTGTAACTTCCTATATCAGTATCTCCACTCATTGTGTTTCCACTCTTTATAAGAAACGTATCTATTTTCATAATATTATTATACACAAAGAAACAAGCATAAAAATTTAGCACTTTACATGCACCTTTCCTTACTCTTTCTCCGCATTTGTGCGCCAAATGTAGCACATTATTTCCATACAAAAAAAATAATTCGCTTTTTTTTACGAACGCAACACCCCGTCCAAACAGGCCTGACGGCCTACCCCTTTCACACGTTATAAAATATAAATTTCACTCATATCCTTTTATTTTATGCTATAATAGTAAAAGAGAAAGCCAATAGACTTTGCTCCTCAAACAGAAAAAACACACGAACTTTTAATTTTAAAATAACATTATTTAATCCATTTACAGGGATTCCAGCAGAACAAAAAAGATAAAATTCAATTAGTACGAGCTCTCAGAAAAAAAATGAGGCAAAGATTCTATCAACGAATCGAAAAGAATTGTAATTTTGCGACAAAATTCATTTTCTACAAATATCAATATGGATCATGTAGTCAAAATAAAGAAAGGACTTGATATTCAATTAGAAGGAATTCCAAGCCCTAAAACATCTAATACACCGGATAGTCAGCTATACGCCATTATTCCCGACGATTTTGTAGGTTTGACACCCAAAGTAATTGTTAAACCCGGAGAAAAAGTCTTAACCGGTTCTCCGGTCATACACGATAAAACGCACCCGAATATCGTCGTGACCTCGCCTGTCAGTGGTGAAATTGTAACAATAGAGCGAGGAGAAAGGCGAAAGGTCATAAAAATAACCATTAAGCCAGATGCCTCTCAACAAGCCTTAGAGTTCGGAAGGTTCGATCTCGAAAACATGGACAGTTCCGAAATCAAAGATTTATTGTTGAAATCGGGCATTTTCGCCTTTATAAAACAGCGGCCCTACGATATCGTAGCAAATCCCGATACCGCTCCTCGCGACATATTCGTTACGGCATTCGACTCCGCTCCTTTGGCCCCCGATTATGCCTTCATTCTCAAAGAAGAAAAACAACACTTCGAAACCGGATTAAAAGCGTTAAATAAACTCACAAGCGGAAAAGTTTACGTAGGCATATCACAAAGACAACCCATAGACGTAAAAAATGCTACGTCTGTTATATTCGACGGACCGCATCCTGCTGGAAACGCAGGTATACAAATCAATCATATCGCTCCAATCAATAAAGGAGACACAGTATGGACGATGAACGCTCTCGACGTACTTTTCATAGGAAGACTATTCGACAAAGGCATCGCCGACTTTTCTCGCATAGTCGCCGTTACAGGCTCAGAAATAGACAACCCGCACTACGTACGCACCCGTATAGGCGCATCCATCGCTTCCATCACACAAGGTATGGTAAAAGCGGTCGAATACAAACAACGCTATATCAGCGGAAATGTATTGACGGGGGTTAAAACCAATGCAGACGGTTACATCGGAGCGACCCATTCTCAAATAACGGTAATCCCCGAAGGAAACAACTACGACGAATTTTTAGGTTGGGCTTCTCTCAATCCCCATAAATATAGCACGAGTCACTCTTATTTTTCTTGGCTATTGGGGAAAAAGAAAAAATACACCATCGACGCCAGAATAAGAGGCGGAGAACGTGCCATTATCATGTCAAACGAATACGACCGGGTTTTCCCGATGGACATCTACCCGGAGTATCTTATCAAAGCCATTTTAGCATTCGATATCGACAAAATGGAAAACTTGGGTATCTACGAAGTCGCCCCGGAAGATTTCGCGCTTTGCGAATTTGTCGATACGTCGAAGCTCGAATTACAAAAAATCGTGCGCGACGGTCTCGAAAGACTTATGAAGGAAATGAACTAATTCAGTAACAACATTAATACAAAACAACCTTGAAAGCTTTAAAGAATTATATAGACAAAATCAAGCCTCATTTTGAACCGGGAGGAAAATTGTCTATGTTCCAATCTGTGTTCGAAGGGTTTGAATCATTCCTTTTTGTTCCCAACACCACATCACGATCCGGTGTTCACATTCATGACAGTATAGACTCTAAACGAACGATGATTGTCGTTATCATCGCTTTATTGCCTGCAATGCTATTCGGCATGTATAACGTAGGCTATCAACATTACTTGTCGATAGGAGAATTGGCTAGCACCTCATTCTGGTCGATATTCTTCTTCGGCTTTTTGGCAGTTTTACCCAAAATCGTCGTAGCATACGTAGTTGGATTGGGAATAGAGTTTACCGCCGCCCAAATACGGCATCATGAAATACAAGAAGGATTCCTTGTTTCGGGCATGCTCATTCCCATGATCGTACCAGTAGATACACCCTTGTGGATGATCGCCGTCGCGACTGCCTTTGCCGTAATCTTCGCAAAAGAGGTATTCGGAGGTACGGGAATGAATATTTTCAACATAGCGTTGGTAACAAGGGCATTCCTCTTCTTCGCTTATCCATCAAAAATGTCCGGAGACGAAGTCTTTATCCGCACGAGCGATACATTCGGATTAGGAGCCGGTCAAATAGTAGAAGGTTTTTCGGGGGCTACCCCTCTCGGACAAGCCGCTACCCATTCAGGAGGGCCGCTCCAACTAACCGATATATTGGGAAATCCCCTTTCCTTGAATGACATGTTCCTCGGATTTATACCCGGTTCCATAGGAGAGACTTCGACATTAGCCATACTCATCGGTGGAGCCATACTGCTAATTACCGGGATAGCCAGTTGGAGAGTCATGCTCTCTGTTTTTGCAGGAGGCATTTTCATGAGCTACATTTGTAACTGGTTCGCCAACCCCGACATTTATCCGGCAGCACAGCTTTCGCCGGCCTGTCAAATATGTTTGGGAGGATTTGCATTCGCCGCCGTATTCATGGCTACCGACCCCGTAACCGGGTCAAGGACTAATACAGGGAAATATATATTCGGATTTTTAGTCGGCGTATTAGCGATTTTAATCCGGGTATTCAATACCGGATACCCCGAAGGCGCCATGCTGGCAGTCCTGCTCATGAACGCTTTTGCTCCTCTCATAGATTACTTCGTAGTCGAAGCCAACATTCGCCACAGACTCAAACGAGCAAAAAACTTGACAAAATAAAAACAGCTATGAACAAACAAGGTAATACATACACAATTATTTATACCTCGGTCATGGTTATTGCCGTAGCTTTTATTTTGGCCTTTGCAGCGATAGGACTAAAACCTGCACAGGAACGAAACATCGCTATTGACAAGATGAGCCAAATACTCAACTCGGTAAACATCGCATCGACTCCCGAGAACGCTCAGGAGTTATACGGAAAATATATCGACGATTCTTTTATAATCAATTCGAAAGGCGAATTGGCAAAAGGGGAATCTTTCTCGATAAACATTGCAGATCAACTGAAACTGCCTGAAAACCGACAAACCTTGCCCGTATTCATCTACACCGACAATAACAAGTCTCCCAAATACATTATCCCTCTTTCCGGTAGCGGGCTATGGGGACCCATTTGGGGATACATATCGGTAGAAAACGATGGCAATACGGTTTATGGTGCTTATTTCGCTCATCAAGGCGAAACCCCGGGTCTCGGAGCCGAAATAGAAAAACCTCAGTTTCAAGAACAGTTTCAAGGGAAACACTTTTTCATAGACGGCAATTTTACCTCCATCGCTGTTGAAAAAGCAGGACAAAAGCCCCAAAACGGAGCCGACTATGTCGATGCTGTTTCAGGAGGGACAATCACAAGCAAAGGAGTACAAACCATGCTTCAAAAATGTGTAAAGCCTTATGCCAAATTTTTAGAATCGCTTAATTCAAAGAATATATAACCATGTTGTCAAAAAAGAACAAAGAGATTCTCTTAGGCCCCCTTTCCAAGAATAACCCGGTTATCGTACAAATATTAGGTATTTGCTCGGCATTAGCCGTCACGGCTAAACTCGAACCGGCTCTTGTTATGGCAGTATCGGTTACCGCCGTGGTCGCATTTGCCAATGTCATCATCTCGTTACTGCGAAACACGATACCCAACAGTATCCGCATCATCGTTCAATTAGTCGTCGTCGCCGCACTGGTAATTATCGTAGACCAAATTCTCAAAGCCTATATGTACCAAGTGAGCAAACAGCTCTCGGTGTTCGTGGGACTTATCATTACCAACTGCATCCTCATGGGTCGTCTCGAAGCCTTCGCTCTGAGCCATAAACCGTGGGAGTCGTTCTTAGACGGTATAGGAAATGGAATAGGATACGGAATCATATTAGTCATAGTCGCCTTTTTCAGAGAACTGTTAGGTTCGGGTACGCTATTCGGATATCCGGTCATACCCCAACAATTATACGACTGGGGCTATCAGAACAACGGTTTAATGATACTTCCGCCTATGGCCCTTATTACCGTAGCTTGTATCATTTGGGTACACCGTTCTCGAAATAAAGATTTGCAACAATAAGAAACAGAGATAAGATAACTATATATGGAAAATTTAAATCTGTTCGTCAAGTCTATTTTTATAGACAATATGATATTTGCCTACTTCCTCGGTATGTGTTCCTATTTGGCCGTATCGAAGAATGTAAAAACAGCCTTTGGACTGGGTATCGCCGTGACCTTTGTACTAGCGATTACTTTGCCGGTCAATTATCTGTTAGAGACCTATGTTTTGAAAGCAGGCGCTTTGAAATGGTTGGGAGCCGAATACGCTCAACTCGATTTGAGCTTCCTGAGCCTAATCATGTTTATCGCTATTATTGCCTCGATGGTACAATTGGTCGAAATGTTCGTAGAAAAATATTCACCCTCCCTATACGCCTCCTTAGGAATATTCCTGCCGCTGATTGCTGTAAACTGCGCCATATTGGGAGGCTCGCTATTCATGCAACAACGCAACTTCCCCTCTGTTACGAGCGCGACCGTTTACGGGATAGGTTCTGGAATAGGCTGGATGCTCGCCATCGTATGCTTAGCGGCCATTCGAGAAAAATTAAGTTATTCAAACATACCGGCTCCATTGCGAGGTATAGGTATCACATTTATCATTACAGGACTAATGGGTATCGCCTTCATGAGCTTTTTAGGAATTAAACTTTAAAACGATGTTATTAGAAATAAGTTCAATGACAAGTACTATCATATCGAGTATCGTTTTATTCTTGGGTGTATCGATACTTTTAGTCGTGATACTGCTCGTTGCAAAAAAATATCTTGTCCCGTCGGGGAAAGCGACAATCACCATCAATAACGACAAGCAAATCGAAGTCGAAACAGGGAGCAGTTTACTGAGCACGCTATCTAACGAAAAAATATTCCTGCCGTCGGCGTGCGGAGGCGGAGGCTCATGTGCCCAATGCCGTTGTCAGGTATTGGAAGGCGGGGGAGAAATTTTACCGACAGAACAAGTACACTTCTCCCGGAAACAACAACTGAACCATTGGCGGCTGGGCTGTCAGGTGAAAGTGAAAAACGACATGAAAATAATCGTTCCCGAATCGGTATTAGGTGTAAAAGAATGGGAATGTGAAGTGATTTCAAATAAAAACGTAGCGACTTTCATCAAGGAATTTATCGTTGCCCTGCCACCCGGAGAACACATGAATTTTATTCCGGGCTCTTATGCTCAAATCAAAATTCCCGCCTACACGATGGACTATGACAAAGATATCGATAAAAGCCTCATCGGAGATGAATACTTGCCTTCATGGGAAAAATTCGGGTTATTCGGATTGAAATGTAAAAACACGGAACCTACGATTCGCGCCTATTCTATGGCGAACTATCCGGCAGAAGGAGATCGAATCATGTTGACGGTGCGTATCGCCACGCCACCGTTCAAACCGAAACCGCAGGTGGGCTTCCAAGATGTGATGCCGGGTATCGCCTCGTCATATATCTTTACGCTGAAACCGGGCGACAAAGTTATCATGAGCGGCCCTTACGGCGATTTCCACCCCATATTCGACTCCAAAAACGAAATGATGTGGATAGGCGGAGGTGCAGGTATGGCTCCATTGCGGTCACAAATCATGCACATGACCAAGACGCTTCATACGACCGACCGGAAGATGTCTTATTTCTACGGAGCCCGAGCATTAAACGAAGTATTCTACCTACAAGATTTCTTGGATCTGGAAAAAGAGTTCCCCAACTTCTCTTTCCATTTGGCACTCGACCGCCCCGATCCCGCAGCCGATGCGGCAGGAGTTAAATACACGCCGGGATTCGTTCATCAAGTTATATACAATACCTATCTGAAAGACCATGAGGCCCCGGAAGATATAGAATATTACATGTGTGGCCCCGGCCCGATGTCCAAAGCCGTAGAAAAAATGCTATGGGATTTGGGTGTACCGGAAGAAAATCTGATGTACGACAACTTCGGAGGGTAATAAATCACCCGACAGATATTGAAAAGCAGGCAGGAAAATCAATCGATTTTCCTGCCTGCTTTTTATCGTATAATCACCAGATAGACACATAAACGACCGACTCCCACCTTCTGCGCGGCTGGCATGAAAAACGAAGTCGGTAACAAAAAGGGAATTTACCCCCTACACCCCGATCAATCAAAATGTCATGGAAGCATACACCCCGAAAGAATTCCCATCGGTAAGAGGCGATATAACCAACCTATGGTTTTGAGCGAACGGACGAGTATAAATATATGCACAACCGGCTCCTATAACAGCTCCCGCCGCCACATCCCACCAATCGTGCTTCCGTCCATACACACGACTCCAACCCACATACGAAGCTAACACATAGGCGGGAGCACCCCATTTCCAACCATATCTGCGTTGAACAAAAGCAGCATTGGCAAACAGAAGAGAAGTATGGGCCGAAGGGAAAGAATATCGATTGCTATGATCGGGACGATCCTTCTTTACCGTAAATTTCAGCAAATAAGAAACACCGAGTGTCGTCACACCCGTAAAAAGCCCCTGCTTGGCCCCGGTCCAGTCCTTCATAGCCAAAACAGTGGCAACCGTAGCCACGGGCATAGCAGCCAACAATACATCGCCCGACACCTTAACAGCTTTTCGTTCCCGACTCAAACCCTCTGCCCCGGCAGGAAACACAAATAAAAGGAGCGAACATATATACACGACAATTCGACGAAACATACTCAATGAAAGAGAGATAATACCTTAGGAACAAAAATCAACAAACCTACAATCACCGACATGACAGCCAATATCAACACGGCCCCCGCCGCCAAGTCCTTCGTATGCTTGATAGCTTCGTCGTACTCGGGCGACACTTTATCGCATAATGCCTCGATAGCCGAATTGACACCCTCGGCTGCCAGCACGGCTCCGATACATAGAATTACAGCGATCCACTCGAAAGTCGAGAGCCCCAATAGCCCCCCGGCTACAATCACACACACGGTCACCGCACAGTGTATCCATGCATTATGTTCCCTGCTGACAAGCCGAACTACGCCCCGCCCCGCATACTTGAAACTATAAATCCTATCCTTGATACTGAATCTTTTATTTTCCATCGAATCACACCATTACATGTACAGACTATTGTCATACCTGAATACAAAGGTAAAACAAGTCTTTTATGTTTTAAACAGCAATAAATGAAAATGAATTAACTCAATGTGGGAAATTTGCAATAGGTTTAATATCCATTTTACAATCTAAGTCCTCTATTACCTTTACGCTCAACAAAGATAATTATTTATAGAAAAAATAGGAAGCAAGAACAATCAAATACCAAACGGAGACAATCTGAACTGAGTACTTGATGAGGGGATAATAAAAAACTTTTCTGTAAGAAAATGCGGTCATTACAACGAAAACTGACCATAAATAAAAAAGGAGCAAAGGAAGATAATTCTTTGTCAATCGGATAAATATGACTAAATTTGCAATGCGTATCCCAAAAGAGATACTATATCTTTACATATTTTAGCTCAATCGCTATCTGAATCACCACCTCGGAAATGTAACGAGCTATAATAATCAAATTGAGAATTGTGCCATATGGCGCAGACTTTCTCATATTTGATTATGGCTTGTGGTGAGCCAAGATAGCATATGGCGAAAGTCTGCGCTTTTGTCTTATATGCGAGTGTGCAGACCAAGTCAAAACGACATACGGCAATATTGCACAACAACCAATAAAACCACAAGCACATGGAAAAAATCAAATGGTGGAAAAGTACAATATCAAGTGTATTGATAGTAGCACTGATATCATGTTTTCCGTTAGAATCGGTGGCACAATCGGCTGCCAACCGAAGTAAATTATTAGAAAATGGGACACAGTTAGTGCTCCGCATAAATGAGACATTTAAGGCGAACAACACAGCTGATACTGGCACCATATCTTCAATCGTAGAAACAGACGTTTACTCAGCCGATGGGGCGCAAGTGCTAATAAAAGCCGGAACTCCTGCCTTCATAGAGTTTACAGCAGATCCGAACGGTTCATGGGGTAAAGCTGGGAAAATCTGCTTAACCCATGCAACTACTAAAACTATTGATAACAAAAGAGTGTCTCTTCGCCTCAGTAGTTGTAAAAATGGGAGCAGTAAACTTGGTGGCGTAATCATTCTTTCTGTCTTATTTTTTCCTATTGGACTTATTAGCGGATGCATGAAAGGCAGCATGCCTAAAATTCAACAAGGAACAACACTTAATGCATCTACGATGCAAGATGTGATGGTAGAATAAATATGTAGCACATGAGCCGATAAAGGGGCTATGTCACAGTCATTAATACGACATAGCCCCTTATACATATACATAATGCCAAAAAATACCCATATCGGGACTCGGCAAAAATTTAGGTTCAGTAGATAATTCATGGGGGATAAATTTGAATGTTAATGAATGAGAGGGTTTGGAAAGATTTCATAAGTTTTTTTTGCGGTAAAGGTTATCCTATTCGCTATGAGTATACTTTCCCTCTATTTTCTTACATCTTCATCACCAAATAAAGGCGATGCATTTGGCCGTGAAGTTTTCGTTTGTATCAACCCCCTCGCCCTACTGGCACTCCCCCTATATTTTGCTACGCAAAACACAGGGGGAGAAGGTGAGATGTATATCCCTTTCTCCCTTCCCGTGTCCCGTAGCCTTACGGAAAACTGTGTTAGCCATATAGGGAAATATACACGAACAATCCCCGTTAATTATCGACTGAGCCAAAATTTAGTGGAAATTGTCTTTTAACTCTTGCTTTCGCAGGTAAGGAGGAAAAAGAATATTCGCAGTGACATTTTAATCCTCCTCCCTTCCCGTGTCCCATAGCATTACGGGGTGTTTCAATTCTCACTATCGGAGATATTTTAAAACTCCTCCTCTGTGTTTTGCACAGCAAAATATAGGGGAGGTGTCCGCAAGGACGGAGGGGTTAACCCTTACAATCAAAAATCCTATCCTATCTTTTCAACCCCTCTCCTCAAAAACTACCGTTTCGTCGGTATCTCACTTATTACTAACGCAACACAAGGGAGAAACAGAAATATAATCCATCGCATTCGTTAAAATTCAAATTTATCCCCCACGAATTTTCTACTGAACCGTACCCCACACGTTACAGGGTCATCTCTCCCTCATATAAAAAACTGTGCCCCGATTTGACAACCGGGGCACAAACATATAATTGAAAAAAATCAATTATTTCTTACGATTACCATAACGGCTCATGAACTTATCTACACGACCGGCCGTATCCACCAATTTCTGTTTACCGGTGAAGAACGGGTGTGAAGAACTGGTAATTTCAAGTTTTACCAAAGGATAAGTAACACCATCAATTTCGATAGTCTCTTTGGCTGCTACGGTTGAACGAGTGATAAAGATTTCTTCGTTCGACATGTCTTTGAAAACTACGGGACGGTAGTTATCAGGATGGATTCCTTTTTTCATTGTTATATCGTCTTTTTAATTATTATCAAATGTTCACGTTGGTAGCGTGATTTTTCGTAATGGCTTGCAAATGTAGGGATAACTTTTCATTTAGAAAAATATTTATTCCACTTTTTCATAAAAAAGCCGGTCGGCGACAAAGATGCGCCGACCGGACTATGTTTTAATTCTGCAATCTGCCGATTATTCGAACTCGATCAACGGTTCGTTAGTACCCACTACATCGTTTTCTTTTACCAGAATACGTTTCACGGTTCCTTCAAGGGTGGAGAGTATATCGTTCTCCATCTTCATGGCCTCGTACACCAGCACGACATCGTCTTTTTTCACTTTGTCTCCAACCTTCACTTTTATCTCGACAACCTTCCCTCCCATAGGAGCATCGATAGTCGGGCCCGTTATAGGTTCTACGGGAGCTGCTTCCTCTGCGGCCTCTTTCACCTCCTCTACAGCCGGTTTCTTAGCCTCATACTCAGCTGCCCGCACACCCTTCAAATAAGTGGTAGCAACGTTGGGGAAAAGTTCGAGCAGCAAATACTCCTGTTCGTTTTCGGCCAATTTCACATCGCCATACTCCGGCAACACAGGATTTTCGGGAGCCTTGTAAGAGTTCGTATCATACGGAGTCTCAATAGGGCTGCCGGTAATCTTTTCACGGAATTTAGGATCGACAGGAACCGGAGTCTTGCCATATTCTCCCTTCACCAAAGCCTTGAATTGGTTGGAAACCGTCGTATATTCCGGATTCCCTTTCAATTTATCCAAAGCACAACTTACGGCTTGGCTTCCTACAATCTGGCTGGTAGGCGTAACCAAAGGAACCAATCCTGCATCAGAACGAACCTTCGGGATCAATCGCATGGCATCATCGAGCACATGCTCGGCTTTAAGCTGCTTCAACTGAGCCACCATATTGGAATACATACCGCCGGGAACCTCCGCAGCCTTCACCAACTCATTCGGTTTCGGGAATCCGAAATAATCTTCGATGGCATGACAAGCATCCAGCAAAGCGGCTTCGTTATTCTGACGCGCGGCTTCGATAGCCGTATCGAACAACTTGTCGATATGATCGGGCAACTTATCGATCAACGGATCGAACGCAATGGGGAACGAGTCTTTCTTCAAGTCATATGCAGCCAGCTCGCGACGAATACCGAGCAACTCGGCACGTATTTTACTTACGGCTGCCATATTGACTTCCATCTCTACGCCCAATTTATTACAGAAAATATAGAGCAATTCTATGGCCGGAGCCGCCGAACCTCCGCCAAAATACCAAATATTAGTATCCAAAATATCCACACCGTGTATAACAGCCATCAACGACGATGCGAGGCCATACCCCGGTGTACAATGGGTATGAAAATCGACCGGCACTTTCAAAGCCTGTTTCAATTTAGGCATCAAAGAAGCGATTCGAGAAGGATTCACCAATCCGGCCATATCTTTGAGAGTAACCATCTTTGCACCCAACTTTTCAAAACCGAGTGCTTTTTCCACAAAATATTCATCGGTAAAGATAGGTTTCGGCAATTTTTTACCGAACAACGCCTTTACTCGATCCATAAACGTTATGGTATAATGCGGATCTACCGTGTAACATACGGCTCCATCGGAAATCGCCCCGACAGCATTTATCTTTTCCACAGAAGATTTTACATTGTTCAAATCGTTGAGTGCATCGAATATACGCATGATACCCAACCCGTTTGCCACGGCCTCGCGATAAAATCCGTCAAGAACCGTATCGGGATAAGGCGCATACCCGAACAAATTACGGCCACGAGAAAGTGCCGTTAAATAAGATGCCCCCCCAATAGCTTCACTGATTGTTTTAAGACGAGTCCACGGACTCTCGTTCAAATAACGCATCACCGAATCGGGCACAGCACCACCCCAAACTTCCATCGCAAAGAAACCGGCATCCTTGTAATAAGGTAAAACGCGGTTTATCTGTTCTTGGGTAAGACGAGTCGCAAACAAAGACTGTTGCCCGTCACGAAGAGTAAGATCTCGGATTTTCAATTTTCTTGACATAGCCATTTGATTTTATAGGTGTTACATCTATTCACATTACATGAATTTAAGAATACAAAAATAATATTCTTTAACTTATTATCAAAGGAAAAAGCGTACTTTTGTATCACAAATAAAATCTTTACGCCATTCAGATATGTTTAATTTCTTAAAAAAGAAAAACAATACTCCCAAACTACCCTATACGACAGAGGTTCACTGCCATGTATTACCGGGTATCGACGACGGGTCTCCCGATGTAGAACACTCCCTCGCCCTCATTCATCAAATGAAAGAATGGGGACTTGAACGAATCATAGCTACGCCTCATGTGACCGAGGCTTCATTCGAAAACACTCCACAAACCATCGGGTCGGCATACTCCCGGCTTTGCCAAGAGACCAATTTGGACGAACTGGGAATTAAACTCTGCTACTCCGCAGAATACCGAATGGACGATAACTTTTTGGGCATACTGCAAAGAGAAGAAATCATACCCATGCCCGGCAACCATATCCTTATCGAAAACTCTTTTCTACAACCGTTCTGGAACATCAAAAGTCTCGTCTTCGATTTACAAATCAAAGGACTTTCCCCCATTCTAGCCCACCCCGAACGATATGCTTATTATTACGATGACAAAAAAATCTACAAAGAACTGCATGAACAAGGGTGTGAATTTCAAGTCAATCTGCTTTCCCTCGCAGGGTATTACAACAAAAGAGCGAAAGAGGTGGCCGAATGGCTGATTTCCAAACAGATGGTAGACTATCTGGGAAGCGATTTGCACAACAGTTCCCATGTCCTGCACATCAACAAATATTTATCCGGGAAAGAATATCCCAAGCACATGAGAAATATCCACATAAAAAACAACCACTTGTAAAATAAAATTATTTCAATTTCAACGGCATGTTCGGTGTAATGATAGTCATGTTATCCGGTGTTCTGATCGGATATATATTACGGAATATTCGAGCCATACCCGCCCTCGTTTCCAAAATCAACATTTACATTATTTTCTTGTTACTTTTCGTGATGGGTCTATCGGTAGGTAGCAACCCGCAAGTTATACAAGGGCTGGGAACCCTCGGCCTCTTAGGTATCGCAATCTCCGTTGTATCCATTGCAGGAAGCGTATTTTTATCGTGGATCGTTTACCGTCACCTATTCAAAAAAGAAGATGACCAACGATCATGAAAAATAGTCTCATCATTCTGTTATGTTTTGCGGCGGGAGTACTCTGTTCCTACTGGGGCATAATTCCCGAGTGCGACGACTCCCTCAGCCTCTATATCCTGTACGTCATGATGTTCTTGGTGGGAATAGGACTCGGCAGTGATTTAACCGCACTATCCGCTCCCATCAAAAAATATAAATTCCAGATTTTGTTAATACCGTTATCCACGATCGTCGGGACAATCGTCGCTTGTTGTCTGTTCTCGCTATTCTGTCCCGTTCCGTTACGGGAAACCGTTGCCATCGGTTGCGGATTCGGATATTACAGTCTATCGGCAATTTTACTGAACGAGCTTGCAGGAGCCGACATCGGTACTACCGCTCTTATTTGTAATCTGAGCAGAGAGCTTTTGACACTTCTTACAATTCCGCTACTTGCCCGTTATTGCGGGAAATTAGCCCCGATTACAGCCGCAGGAGCAACCTCCATCGACACGACTCTACCTCTCATCAGCGCCGCCCTCGGAGAAAAATACGTCATCTTCGCCATCTTCCACGGCATCATCGTCGATATTTCAGTTCCCGTCCTCATCTGGCTATTATACCTGTGATTGCCCCGACATACAGAACCACACGGGTATCTGTCAAAACGACCAAAACGATGCAAAAATCAATCGAATATACCCTCTATGCTCTCCACGGGAGCTGTAACGGATTCTTCGATATATGAACTTCCGCTACAAGGATCGGAATACTCCTCAGGAATCTCGAAGTCGCTATCTTGTGAGTAACCCAGACTTTGATCCCCATAAACTTTCTGCATATAAAGACCATAAATAGGCAATGCCATACTGGCTCCCTGCCCATCGGCCATACCATCGAAGTGAATCGAGCGATCCTCGCCTCCTACCCATACACCGGAAACTAAATCGGGAGTAAATCCCATAAACCAACCGTCCGAATTATTATTGGTCGTCCCTGTTTTACCTCCCATAGGAGCAGTAATACCATAACGGAAACGAACACGACCGCCCGTTCCGTGATCTATCACATCTTTCAACATCGGCAAAATGCGATAATAAGCCTGTTCACTGAAAACCTCGGTCATCGAAGGCGTGAACTCGGCTATTACATTCCCTAAATTATCCTCTATACGAGTCACATACAAAGGGTCTACACGCACGCCTTTGTTCGAAAAGGCTGTATAAGCCGTCACCATTTCCTCGACCGAGACCTCGACCGGACCTAAACAAAGAGAGATGACTTCATCTATCTTATTTTTAATCCCGAACGAATGCATCAACCTCGCCAATGACGAGGGCGACAACTTATCCATCAATCGAGCAGAAATCCAGTTATTCGAATTTGCCAACCCCCAACGCAAAGAAACCATCTCGCCCACACGCGCTTTCGACGAATTCCGAGGAGACCAGGGCTTCCCGTCTTCTGTAATCAATGTAGGCTGTTCATTTAAAAACATATCGCAAGGAGTGAATCCCTCCTCCATCGCTAACGTATATAAGAACGGTTTCACGGTCGATCCTATCTGGCGCCGTCCCACCGAAGCCATATCATATTGAAAATGCGTAAAATCAGGACCGCCCACATAAGCCTTCACATGACCTGTATTCGGATCCATAGACATAAATCCCACTCGCAAGAAAGACTTCTGATAACGGATAGAATCCAATGGAGACATAATCGTGTCGATCGAACCTTGATACGAAAAGACCTGCATCTCGACAGGAGTAATAAATGCCTTTCGAATCTGCTCGTCGCTCGCACCCGACGCTTTCATCGCCCGATAACGATCCGACTGCTTCATCGCCCTATCCAAGATTGACTCCCGCTCTTCCCGAGTTATGCTTCGGGAGAACGGTGCATAACTCCGTCCTTTTTTCTCGGCGAAGAAGCGAGGTTGTAAATACCCGCCCAAATGTTTTTCCACAGCCTCCTCGGCATACCGTTGCATCTGCGCATCAAGCGTCGTATAGATTTTCAACCCATCGGTATAAATATTATACTTGGTTCCGTCAGCCTTCACATTTTTCTCGCACCAACCATACAACGGATTATTCGCCCAAGCAATGGAATCGTCTATAAATTTTTGAGCTTCCCACCCCCGATATTCCGATTTCACAGGCTTTTTTGCCGTCATCATCAATCTCAATTGCTCTCTGAAATAAGGAGCCAACCCCTCTTTATGATCCACCCGGGTATATTTCAGCTCCAAAGGCAAAGCTTGTAAAGAGTCAAGTTCCGCCTTTGTAATATACTTGGCCTTATACATTTGGTTCAAAACCGTGTTACGACGCCCCCTCGTGCGTTCGTTAAACCTGCGGGGATTATAATACGAGGGATTCTTGCACATACCCACCAACGTCGCAGCCTCCTCTATTTTCAACTTATCGGGAGCCGTATGAAAATAAATGTATGCCGCCGATTGTATCCCGACTGCATTATTCAGGAAATCGAAATGATTCAGATACATATTCACGATTTCCTCTTTGGTATAAAAACGTTCGAGCTGTACAGCTATAACCCATTCCTGCGGCTTCTGGAACAACCGTTCCACCACATTATCGGCATTAGGAGAATAAAGGAGTTTGGCCAACTGTTGGGTAATCGTACTTCCTCCCCCCGCACTCTTTTGAAATAATAGCCCTCGTTTGATAAAAGCCCGGAACAAAGCCTTCACATCTATGCCGGAATGGTCCTTGAAACGAATGTCCTCCGTAGCGATAAGAGCATTGACCAAATAAGGAGAAATTTCATCATAATGTACATACACCCGGTTACTCTTGCTTTGATAAAACCGGCCTATTACTTCCATATCGGAAGAATAAATCTCCGAGGCGAATTTATCTTTCGGATTTTCCATATCCTCTATCGGCGGCATATATCCTATCCACCCCCATGCAATCATCGCAAAGGCCGCAACGACAAGAACAACGATTCCCCCAAAGGCATACCACATATACCGCACAATACGCGATGTATCCCCGATAGATTTTTTCAACTTACCCACTTTCATCTCTCCATCTATGCATTTATTAACAAAGTCTTAAAAGCCATTCGCTCTATCCGCAGCCAATTGTTAAAGCAAAGGTAACAAATATATTTTATCCGAATACATTTTGTAGATTTATAAAGAATATTTTTTATGTCTGAACACTTGGCTTTCGGTCTTTTTTTACTATCTTTGCTTAGTGAAATGAGCAGGAAAGAACAAACATATAATCCATTACGGCACAGGCATTTTTATAATAGCCAAGAAATATATTCTCTTGAAGAGAAACAAAATAAAAGGCCAATATGACTTTTATAGTCGTGTTGGCTTTTTTGTTAACGAGCATTGTAATATAAAAACAAATCATACCGACGATGAAACGTGAGAGTTTAGTATCTATTACCGATTTTTCAAAAGAAGAAATTCTGGATCTTCTCGAAAAAGCGCGTCGATTCGAAGAAAATCCCAATCGAAAAATTCTGGAAGGTAAAGTCGTGGCGACTCTGTTCTTCGAGCCTTCTACCCGCACTCGACTCAGCTTTGAAACCGCAGTCAACCGATTAGGCGGAAAAGTCATTGGATTTTCAGACGCCAGCACGACCAGCTCCTCAAAAGGAGAAACACTGAAAGACACCATCATGATGGTAAGCAACTATGTCGACTTAATCATCATGCGCCACCATCTCGAAGGTGCGGCCCGTTATGCCTCTGAAATTTCTTCCGTTCCCGTTATCAATGCAGGAGACGGTGCAAATCAGCACCCCTCGCAAACCATGCTCGATTTATATTCCATCTACAAGACACAAGGCTCCCTATCGAACCTGAACATCACTATGGTGGGAGACTTAAAATACGGACGCACCGTACACTCCCTGCTGATGGCTATGTCTCATTTCAATCCCACATTCCATTTCGTCGCACCCGATGAACTGAAAATGCCTATCGAGTATAAACTCTTCTGTGAACAAAATCATATTCCCTACTTCGAACACTCCGAATTTTCCGAAGAGGTAATCGATCAAGCGGATATTCTATACATGACCCGGGTTCAACGCGAACGATTCACCGACCTCATGGAATACGAAAAGGTTAAAAACGTATATACGCTGCACAACAATATGCTCGGGCACAGCAAAGACAATCTGAGAATCCTACACCCGCTCCCCCGGGTTAATGAAATTTCTTACGATGTCGACAGCAATCCCAAAGCCTATTATTTCCAACAAGCCAAAAACGGACTATTCGCTCGGCAAGCCATTATCTGTAAAGTTTTAGGAATTGAAGTTTAACCCCTTTTATTTTCGGTAATCATGAACGACGAAAAAAAAGAACTAAAAGTAGCGGCTCTCGAAAACGGAACCGTTATCGACCATATACCTTCGAGCCAGTTATTCAAGGTAGTATCTATCTTAGGACTTGAAAACTGCACGAACAGCATTACCATCGGCAACAACTTAGCCAGTAAAAAAATAGGGAAAAAAGGGATCATCAAAGTCGCCGACCGTTTCTTCAAAGAAGAAGACTTGAACAAGATCGCATTGGTAGCCCCGGCTGCACAAATCAATATTATCCGCGATTACCAAGTCATCGAAAAACGGAAAGTATCTCTACCGGACATCGTGCATGGTATTATCCGCTGCGGGAATCCCAAATGCATCACGAACAACGAACCGATGGAAACCATATTTCATGTGACCGACAAAATCGATGTCCAAGTAAGATGCCATTATTGCGAACGGTCGGTAACCAAAGAAGAAATAGAAATCTGTTAATTCTTCCGATATATGAAACAAAGTTGGAAACCCGGGACTACCATCTACCCGTTGCCGGCCGTTCTGGTCAGTTGCGGCAATACGCCCGAAGAGTATAACCTCATTACGGTAAGTTGGGTCGGCACGCTCTGCACCAATCCCCCCATGTGCTACATATCCGTTCGACCGGAAAGACATTCCTACGAGATTCTAAGAAAAAACATGGAGTTCGTAATCAATCTCACGACCGTTCAAATGGCAAAAGCAACCGATTGGTGCGGCGTTTCCTCCGGAAAGAATTATAACAAATTCGAAAAAACAGGACTCACTCCGAAAACCGCTCAAATCGTAAAAGCCCCCTACGTCGAGGAATCTCCCCTCTGTATAGAATGTAAGGTAAGAGAAATCATCAGCCTCGGATCCCACGACATGTTCATATCCGACGTAGTAAACATATTGGCCGATGATAAATATATAAATCCCGAGACAGGCGCGTTCGATATGCAAAAGGCCGATCTATTGGTCTATTCCCACGGACATTACTATGAAACAGGAAAAGAAATAGGGAAATTCGGTTGGTCTGTCCAAAAGAAAAAATAAATAGACAGGTATGAAGAGAATCACTACGGTTATCTGCATGGCACTCTTATGGATTCTTACAGTCCAAGCTCAAATACAAGAATTGAACGTAAGCAAACGATTCAATTGGGGAATCCGCTTGGGAGTCAATGCGCCGTTAGTCGACATAAGACATTTAACCTTGAACGGGAACAAAGTCAACGAATCCGATTCCGAATCGAGGCTGGGATTATCCGGCTCTTTTATAGGAAGATACAATTTCAAGAGGAATTACATACAACTCGAAGTGGGCATGCATCAGTTCCATACCCGGCTATATAATCCCGACTACGAATTACGTAAAATCAATACTTCGGCTTATACCCTCGATGTTCCCATACTATATGGCTATAACATCACCAAACATGGCCCATACCTCATGAATCTTTTTGCTGGTCCCCGGGTTTCCTACATCTTTAACGAAACAAGCGGAATAAGCACTACGGGAGGTTCATTCCGCAACCTAATCTACGATGAATCCCCTAACAGCTTTTCATTCTATTTGATCGGCGGATTAAGCACCACCATAGGGCATCTATACATCGACTTTCGGTATGCCTATTGTGTGGGAAATTCCAAAGATTTATCTTTCAAAGTCAACCCCGATGAGCTCCAAACCAGTCAGGTAAAACTGTCCAGAGCCGTCAACGAATTGAGCATTTCAATAGGATATTTATGGTAAAAACTTTTAATACACAACACAATATGAAAAGAGACGACATTATTTTCGACATCATTGAAAAAGAGAATCAACGACAACGAAAAGGTATTGAATTGATTGCCTCGGAAAACTTTGTCAGCGATCAGGTCATGCAGGCAATGGGTTCTTGCCTGACCAACAAATACGCCGAAGGGTATCCCGGGAAACGCTACTACGGAGGTTGCGAAGTGGTAGACCAAAGCGAACAAGTCGCTATCGACCGTATCAAGAAACTGTTCAATGCCGAATGGGCGAATGTTCAACCGCATTCGGGAGCACAAGCAAACATGGCCGTATTCATGGCCGTATTGAACCCCGGTGACAAATTCTTGGGGCTGAACCTTTCACATGGAGGCCACCTTTCGCACGGAAGCCCCGTAAATTTCTCCGGACTGATGTTCCACCCGTTGGAGTACAGTGTGAAAGAAGATACCGGATACGTCGATTATGACATGATGGAAGAGGTAGCCTTGCGCGAACGTCCGAAACTGATTATCGGCGGAGCCTCGGCTTACTCTCGCGAATGGGACTATGCCCGCATGCGCAAAATAGCCGATGAAATAGGTGCCATTTTTATGGTTGATATGGCTCACCCCGCCGGGCTCATAGCCGCCGGATTGTTGGACAATCCTTTGAAATACGCTCACATCGTCACCTCGACCACACATAAAACCCTGCGCGGCCCCCGTGGAGGTATTATCCTCATGGGTAAAGATTTTGAAAACCCCTGGGGTAAAAAAACACCTAAGGGAGAAATCAAGAAAATGTCAGCATTACTCGATTCGGCAGTCTTTCCGGGAGTACAAGGTGGTCCGCTTGAACACGTTATCGCAGCCAAAGCTGTATCGTTCGGCGAAGCCCTGCAACCCGAATACATCGAATACCAGACTCAGGTGAAGAAAAATGCCGCTGCTATGGCAAAAGCATTCATGGATAAAGGATACAAAATCATATCCAACGGTACTGACAACCACTGCATGCTCATCGACTTGCGTACCAAATTCCCCGAATTGACAGGAAAAGTCGCCGAGAAAGCATTGGTTCAAGCCGACATCACAGTGAATAAAAACATGGTTCCGTTCGATAGCCGCTCTCCGTTCCAAACATCGGGTATCCGTGTGGGAACTCCGGCGATAACGACTCGTGGAGCAAAAGAAGAAATGATGTGCGAAATCGTGGAACTTATCGACACGGTTTTGGCCAATCCAGAAAGTGAAACTGTCATCAAAGCCGTTCGGGAAAAAGTCAACGGCATGATGAAAGAATACCCCATCTTTGCTTATTAACACCGTTTATTCATTTCAAGAACACTCCGAATGGAGTGTTCTTACTTCATTTTAAATAACATGAAACTTCTATCGAAACTTTCTTTACCATTTATATTCTTTACAGCAATACTGACTCTTGAATGCGCAGCGCAAGATTGGCCCAATCTGAATCGTTATCGCGAAGCCAACAAAGCTATTATGGAAATGAGGAAAAACGACTCGGAAGATGCCCGTAAAAATTGGGTTGTCTTCATGGGTAACTCAATTACACAAAATTGGGCTTCTCTGGATCCGCAATTCTTTTCCGAAAACGACTACATCGGAAGAGGAATCAGCGGACAAACCAGCCCTCAAATGCTTCTGCGATTCCGACAAGACGTGATACATCTGGCTCCCAAAGCAGTCGTCATATTGGCCGGGACAAACGACATAGCCGGGAATACCGGCCCGACGAGTATCGATATGATCATGGACAATATCAAATCCATGACAGAACTGGCACAAGCCAACCATATAAAAGTCGTCTTATGTTCCGTACTCCCTGCCAATCAATATGGCTGGTCTCCCGAAGTCCAACCGGCAGATACGATTATTGCCTTGAACGAACTCATTAAAGATTACGCCCGTTCGAAACGATTGGTTTACGTCGATTTTTATACCGCCCTTGTTGATGAACAAAAAGGGTTAAACCCCAATTACGGCAGGGATAGCGTCCACCCCAACCTCGACGGATACAAGGTTATGGAACCATTGGTTGTTAAAGGAATCAAACGAGCATTATCCCGCCCATAGGTCGCCATCTCCAAACGATTTCCATAAAAAGAAAAAGGCTCGAAAAATTCGAGCCTTTTTCTTTTATCATTTGATTCCGTATTTCTTTAATATCCTCATAATCTGAGGTTGGTATTGCTCTACCATACGATCGAATCCCAAGTCGTTAGGGTGAGTACCGTCTACCGAACCTTCATGATCTGTCCCGATGGCATGATTGTCCCGAATCAAATACAGGTCTTTTATACCTTGTTTCTTTAACAGTTCATACTGTTTCACAAATGCCTCGCCTTGACGGGTACAACGATCGTGCACGGCTTGGTCACTGTATCCGTTTTCCCTCATATAAGTCTCTATCATGATAATAGGAGTTCCCTGATGATATTTCCGAATCGTGTTCACCAAATATTGAGTACGCTCCGTGATTTCCTCGGGAGAAGGATTCGGCATACAATCCAAAATAAAAGCATCGGCATCGATATCTTTCAACATATCAGCCACCGCAGCCTCCATTTTACCGTTTCCGCTCAAACCGTAATTCACGAAATTGATACCCGTATTTCTCGACATTCGCGCAGGGTACGCCAACCCCGAACGACTGGCGCAAGCCCCATGCAAGATACTCGATCCATACATAAGAACCGTATGACGGAACGGAGACGGCTCTGCCTCGATAAAAGACCCCTCGTCTACTCCGATTTCCAACGAACATACCTCTTCGAACAACGGAAGATATAACAAAAACCTATGCACCCCCGGCTTTAAATTCTTGGTGATGACCCGCTCTTGCTCCGCTTTTCCTGCCGACGGAGTACCTGCGCCCACCGGTATCCATTTCCCGCCGTCATTCATATACAAATCCAATCCTCTATCGCATATCGGCGTAACGTTTCCCATCACACCTTTTCCCTTCGTTGTCCAACGAGCGGCAACCGTCGGGCTATTGGTCTTAAAACTAACGACCAATCCGGCCGAATGCGTAAACAACCGCTTTACTTGAAACGGCATATCGTTATACTTCACCGTATCGACCCGGTGATAGACATTTTCGGGAGTCGGCATCACTTTCCCGATAAGCGTCAAACGAGACGCATCTACATACTTCAATTCCGCATTTATCGGCAAAATAAAAGCCGAAATCAAGCACAAAACTGCAATTAAATTTCTATGTTCCATGGATATGATTATAAATTAGTTATTGATTACACTACATCGGGTCCACATCATAATAGAGCAATAAAGTCTTAAACCGGTCGTCCACCAACATATTTTCATAGACCTGTTTCAAAATCTCCTTTACTTTCGGCATCGATGCCGAAAGTTCCATTTTCAAGACGACCTTCCGTATATATAAAGACTGAATACGAGCCACAGGCGGATTATCGGGGCCTAACACACGTGCGCCGAATACCTCTCTCAACAAAGATGTATATCGTACCGACAACTCCTGCAAAAGAGTCTCGTCCCTATGTTTCAGATAAATATATATCAACCGGGTATAAGGTGGGTAAGAAAAAGCCTTTCGCTCGGATAACTGCATGTTATACATACCCTCGTAATCATGAGCGATTACCTGACGTATCAGAGGAGATTCCGGCTGGGAAGTCTGTAATACGACCACACCCTTCCGATTTTTCCGACCGGCTCGTCCCGAAACTTGCTCCATCATCTGGAAAGCTCGCTCATGGGCTCTGAAATCGGGATAATTCATCATCAAGTCGGCGCTCAATATCCCCACCACGCTCACATGGTCGAAGTCCAATCCCTTCGTAATCATTTGTGTGCCGATAAGGATTTTATTCTTTTTCTTTGAAAAATCTTCGATGATCTGCTCATAAGCACTGCGGGAACGGGTCGTATCCAAATCCATACGAGATACCGGTATATTCGGGAAATGTTGAGCGATATCCTCCTCTATCCGTTCCGTCCCGAAACCCATCACCCCGATCGTAGGCTGTCCGCAAGCCGGACACACTTTCGGTATCTCATACGTAAAACCGCAGTAATGACACGTCAGCTGATTAAAACGCTTATGATAAGTAAGACTCACATCGCAATGCTCGCACTTGGGAACCCATGCACACTGTTTACATTCCACCATAGGTGCGAATCCCCGCCGATTTTGAAACAAAATAACTTGCTCGTCCCCGTCCAAAGCAATCTGCATGCGATTGAGCAATTCAGGTGTAAAATTTCCTCGCATACGGTTCTTTTTCCGCATCTCCCGCACATCTACCGGGATAATTTCGGGTAACTCCACATCGTTAAATCGACTCTTCAATTCTACCAGACCATATTTCCCCTGCCTCGCATTGAAATAAGTTTCGACAGCCGGGGTAGCCGTTCCCAACAATGTCTTAGCCCCATGCATCGACGCCAAAACGATCGCCGCATTACGAGCATGATAACGGGGAGCCGGGTCGTACTGCTTATACGAAGTTTCATGCTCCTCGTCGACAATTACCAATCCCAAATCGCCGAACGGCAGAAAAATGGAAGACCGCACACCCAAAACGATTCGGGGAGAATGGTCGTCGAGCAATGTATTCCAAATCTCCACCCGCTCGTTATCCGAGAACTTCGAATGATAAATCATCAATTTGTCTCCGAATATTTTGCGTAACCGATTCGTCAACTGTGTCGTCAATGCTATTTCGGGAACCAAGTATAATACCTGCCTGCCTTCGTGCAGAACACGGTCTATCAAATGAGCATAAATCTCTGTTTTCCCGCTCGATGTGACTCCATGCAACAACGTGACGGAATGCTCTTTAAATGAATCCGATATTTGCCGATATGCAACTTGTTGGGCATCGCTCAACGGAGCAGCCTCTTGAACAGTATAAACATCTGTCTCGAAACGACTTATCTCTTTCTTATACGGTTCGAACAGCCCCTTCTCGACCATAGCACCCAAAACCGCCGAAGACACTCCCGAACGATCGAGTAAGCTCTTCCGGGAAACCTCTCTCAGTTTTCCCTTTTGCATAAACAAAGATAAATCAAGAAACGACAGTAGCATCATCTCCTGCTTCTTGGCTTGCTTCACGCATTCAAACGCATGGCGCAAAGCCGCATCATCGCCTTGTTGGAACGTCAAACGAATATAAGTTTCCGTCTTCGGACGGTAGTTCGTCTTCAACTGTTCGGAGACAAAAACAGCCTCTCGTTCGAGCAACACTCGCAAAGTAGGTAAAATATTGCGCATTCCGCTCTCCTTTTCGAGTTCCTGCACGGTCATGCGTGACTTCTTGCCCAATGCCGCCAACAGCATCCATTCGCGCTCTTTCAAACGATTATCGTCCGGTTCCTCGAAATCTGTATTCAACGTGACCGTCGTTTCACTTTCGAGTTTCAATCCCGAAGGCAACGCCGCTTTATACACATCGCCGACCGAACAGAGATAATAATCGGCGATCCATTCCCAGAACTGTAATTGGGGACGGCGCAAAACAGGACGCTCGTCGAGCACCGAAATAAGCTCTTTCACCTCGTATCCCTGTGGCATGACATCGTGCAACCGAACTACAATAGCCGTATAATACTTTTTCCTGCCGAAAGGAACTACGACCCGACTGCCAATTTGCAAAGCCTCCTGCAAATCGGAAGGAATCCGATACGTAAAATATTTATATAACGGCAGCGGTAATACAACGTCGGCAAGTGTGCTCATATCAAGTCCTGTTCTTTCCGAGAGAAATCAAAAATACCCTCTCTCTCTTATGCAAAGATAGCGAAAGGTAAGAGCAGAGACAAATGGAAATCACATTTCCGACTTGGCTATGCCGAACCGCATCCTATCTTCGTAGTAACAAAGATACATATAAGCGAGAGCAGAGCCAAACAAAGCTCGCTTTAATTTTATTCTGCCGAGCGGAGGTATCTTCGAGTTTCAATGCAAAGATAGCGAAAAGAGAGTGCAAAGACAAACGGAAATCATACTTCCGACTTGACTATGCCGAACCGTATCTATATAAATATAGAGAAAGTCAAAGGTAGAAACGGGTTTATTCGGGCACAGTAGGAAATCAGTGAGATTTATCCCTTTACCCCCTCCTCCCTACACTCCACGGCATTACAAGACATTCACACATTCCTCCCTTGCCGTGTCCAGCCTTACGGGGGTTGCAACGCAAAGTATAGAGCGAGGTAGCACAGACGGAGAATAAAAACAGTAGAACCATGTTATCGAAAGATTTCTACACTACTCCCCTGCGTTTTGCAACGCAAAATATAGGGAAGGTGGCACATAGTGACGGAGGGGTTAGAAAATATCCGCAACAGAGAAAACATATCAAGGTATCAACCCTCTCCCCCGATGTGCCGTAAGGAAACATAGGAGAAGTCCTCACAAAACAAAATGGCCGTTCAAAGCGACGCTTTTACCCTCTCCCTCTGCTCATCGCAGATGAGATAGGGGGAGTGCCCGTAGGGCGAGGGGGTTAAAAAAAACAGGGGAGAAGGGTAAAATCTATCCTTATGCAAAAACGAGAAATACCACCTTTAACCTCTCCCCGCCGTACCCCGCAGCATTGCAGGGTATCGCGAAGCGATACAGAGGTCTTCCGTTAACCGCATAGGGAAAACGAATAAATACGAGGGAGGTATTACCCCCTCCTCCTCTGTGTTTTGCAATGCAAAATATAGGGGAGGTGGCACGAAGTGACGGAGGGGGTAACCCTTACAGCAAAAAAACTTATGAAATCTTTTCAACCCCTCTCCTCAGAAACTACCGTTTCATCAGTTCCCCCCTGATCTCCTATTGAGCCAATATCCCACCAATTATAAGCCAAACCGAAGATTCCGGTTAAGATACTTCTTTCACATTATTCCACAATCATACGCTTAGAATCGACGAGCGTCCCATCGATCACCAAAGCATAGAGATACATTCCGGCGGTTAAGTCCGAGGCCGGAATCACAATCTTTCCCGTTGGCATATCGGGTTGCAGCGTATAGGATTTCAACTGCTTGCCCGTCAAGTCACAAATACATATCGATGCCGATCGAGCATTGGTCGAGAGCCTATATATAATTTCGGTAGTCTGGGAAAAAGGATTGGGTACGTTTTGATAGATCGCAGCCTCTCCGGTGGAAGATTCGATTTCGCTATCCTCCGAATCGCGGGCGTTCTTCGGCACGACTTTTTCCGGAACATTGTCACCCGATAACGACTCTTCCAGTTCGGCAATCCGTTCCTCCTGTCTTTCGATAGTCGCTTGCATCTCCTTCATACCTTCCACCAGTAAAGGTATCAAATCGGTATACATGACGGTCTTCGTCCCGTCCGGCAAAGTTCGTACCACTTCCGGCACCACGATCTCCACCTCCTGCGCAATGAACCCTATGCGTTCCCTGGCATTCTCCGCCTCGATCTGTCTCTTGATATCGGACGAAGCATATCCAGCGTGGCTGTTCTCATTCGCCACAGCCGATACCGGCTGCTCCTCACCCGGTTTATAGCGGAAACTCACTCCTCGCAAAGCCGAGATTCTGTCCATGCCCGAGACAATCTCCTTGACATCTTGTTTCAGCCGTCCGTCCGAGGCTTGCGTAAATCCGCTCAGTCCGTATACCAGCCCGTTTCCATCGACCGAAAACACCTGCATGGAAGTCCGGTACGAATCCGGAGTAGTCGCCACAACATATGCGGCGAACGGCCGGTCTGTATTTTTGTAGACATCAGATCGTATCCCCTCATGAGTTCCTCCTTCCGCACCTGTATAGATGGAATGGATCGATCGGCTTCCACCGCTCCGCACCGTCAATGCGGCATGGTAATGTTGGGGATATATAGACTCATAAAGAGGATCAAATCCATAGTCGACTTCCGTATTAAAAATATTAGACCCGGCCTCCGCCGCCTCCAAAAAGAATTTACCCAAACTTGTCATCTTCAATCCGCCGAATCCATCGCTCCAATAAAAGTCACCCTCTTTACCGAACAATGATTGGCGAAGGGATCCTTCTTCACCGGACAACTTCAATTCTTTATGGATAATCGTACTACCGAGACTATCCACTTCCAGCTGTGCCCAAACCGAAATCTGGCACAGCCATGTCACCAAAGACAATAAAATCACCCTGTTCTTCATAGTTCTTGTTTTCGCTTTATGCTTTTTAACTTACTCTTTATCATATTCTCCCGGACAAAGCACGTAACATCACTTTCTCCACCTTGCCGGCACATTCCACCACATAAAATCCCGCAGGCAGCACCACTTCCATACGGCTACCTGTGGCCTCGACAGTCTTCACTTTGTGACCGGTCGTGTCATAGACGGCAACCGGCATCCCCGGCGAGAGGTTTTCAAGAACTATCGATCCACCCGAGGCATAAATGCGCACGCTACCCTCGGCCGATATCTCCTCTATTCCCGAGAAGTCGGTCGCTATTATATCGAAGTTCTGCCATACCGGGGCATTCCGGTAGGCCTCCACCGAGCCCTCGGCCACATACAGTTTACAATCTCTCTGCCCTATGCCGAGGAAGCAATCGGCCTCACAAATGGGCGGAACTGCGGCTTTACACGTGATTTCCGTCAGACCCGTACAGCCGCTGAATGCCTCTTGACCGATACTCGACACACTCCCGGGGAGCATTACCGAAACTATATTTTCCAGATCTAAAAAAGTGGCTGTTGATATGGAAACTGTACCATCTCGAACTTTCAAGTGTGTATCATAAGGAGCCAATCCCTTATAATCACACAATATATCATTAATGTAAATCAATCCATCTGGCTGGGCAGAATACCACGGAGTAAACAAAAATGCATTTGTTCCTATTTTCTTCACGCTGGTTGGAATATCCATTGATGTCAATAACTTGCAGTACATAAATGCCTCACTACCTATAATAGTGACTCCATCTTCAATCGTTATCGAAGTTAACCCTCCACTATAAAAGGCATTGGCGCCTATCTCGACCACACTGCCCGGTATCGTCACTGATTTCAAATCATAACAATGAGCAAAGGCCCATTCTCCTATCGAGGTAACACTTTTCGGTATCGTTAAAGAGGTCATACGATTAGAGCTTCTTGCAAAGGCATCGCTCGATATAGCGACAGTGCCCTTTCGTATATCAATATGAGTATCGGAAGGCATTTCTCCTTTATAGGTGTACAATATATCATTGATGTACATTACCCCGTCAGGTTGGTTGTTATACCAAGGAGTACCGTCAAAAGCTCGAAAACCTATATTCTTGACACTTTTAGGTATGGACAATGAAACTAAACTTTCACATCTCATAAACACTCCTCGTCCAATCGTGGTTAAACTCTCCGGTAGTGAAATTGAAGTTAGGTTTATACAACGATCAAACGCTTCATTTTCAATTGTCTTTACACCATAGCCTATCTCGACCGATGTCAATCCGACACAATCTTTAAAAGCGTAAACCCCTATCTTGTCAACACTACCCGGTATAGTTACAGAAGCTAATTCGCTACAATAACGAAAAGCGCCATCAGATATTTGGGTTGTCCCATCTCGGATATCTATGTGTGTTTGGGGAGGCATTTTACCCTTATACGCATAGAATATCGTATTAAAATAAATTTCTCCATTAGGTTGGTTATTATACCAAGGAGTACCACCAAAGGCAGAGCCACCTATGTATTTTATCCCGATTGGTATATTCACAGTCATTAGCGACGTGCATCCACTAAAAGCAGAACTGCCTATATAAGAAAGACTTTCAGGTAAAATTATCTCGGTTAAACCTTCGCATCCCCCAAAAGCACCGGATCCGATCGTAGTACAACTTCCCGGTATTTCAATGGAAGACAAAGATGAACAACCCCGAAATGCAAAATCGCCTATCTCAGTAATTCGATAGTATTTATTCGCAAACTCTACCGTTTCAGGTATCACTACAACGCCCGAATAAGAAGGCTGATAACCAACATCGAATGGATTATCTCTATAAGTTACAAACACTTCAAAAGGAATCGTACCATTGAAATTGTAATAGATACCATCTTTCTCGAAGTCATAGGCTCTCGACTGAAAGGCAACAAAGAGAAGCATTAGCAATATCTCTATTTTTTTAATGTCGTATTTTACAAACTTCATCATATCTATTTTTTAGGTTGTACTTCAAATTTTGTACCCGGTTTTATGGTCGTCCCACGGTCGAGAATCACCTTCTCTCTGCCGGTCAAGGTAACTTCGCCATTGTTATTTTATCCACACTTTCTTTCCGTTCCGTATGTAGAGGCCACGCTCGGGTGTGCCCGTCACCCGACGGCCTTGAAGGTCATACAAAGGCGATTGGGGTTCGTCCAATTCCTCATCGACCCGTATCTCCTCTATTCCCGAGAAGTCGGTCGCTATTATATCGAAGTCCTGCCATACCGGGGCATTCCGGTAGGCCTCCACCGAGCCCTCGGGCACATACAGTTTACAATCTCTCTGCTCTACGCCGGAGAAACAATCGGCATCGCAAACAGGTGGAACCGCAGCTTTACACGTGATTTCCGTCAGACCCGTGCAGCCGCTGAATGCCTCTTGACCGATACTCGACACACTCCCGGGGAGAGTTATCGAATACAAAAGCGGACTATTGCCAAAAGCATAGTCGTCTATCCCGGTCACCCGATAAGTATCTCCTTCATGTTCAACCGATTCCGGTATTGCCACAGTACCCCAATACGTTCCCGTGGGATTGGGATTACTGTAACAGGCTACTTTCACTTCCGAATCGGACGTAAAGCTGATGGAATAATACAGTCCTTTGTTCCAAAAATCATGGTATACCAAATACCTCTCTAAGGAAGTATCCGACAGGGCTTCTTCACGAGTTTGTGAAAATATTTGCGTTTCATTTTCCTCGAAAAGCCCAAGATACTTATCAACTCCCCGTTCCCATTGATTGGGATTCAAGTAACGCAATAGAGGATCTCCCTCCGAACAAAGACACCCTATTCCCTCCACGATTTTCAATCCGTTACTGAGTATAAAAAGTTTTCGTATCTTCCCATCATCGAAGGCTATTTTACGGATTTCGGACACCCATACATCGTCATATCCCTCCACGTGTCCATACTTGTTTCCCACCTTCATGTTGAAGTCATAAAGCACCAACTCTCCTCCATCTGTCTTTTTATAAGGGATATAATCGACATATGCCTTTGTACAATAATTTTTATAATCCTCATAATCCACCAATATGCGACCGTTCTCCTCCCTAATCTTTCTCAAAAGCGTATCCGGTCGATAAAAGTCTGTCTGTCTTTGTAATCCGTGCGACTCACATTGGTCCAACATATAAAAGAGTTTAAAATAAATTTTTCCATTTACCTCTTCCGGATCTCCCACATCATACCATCTACCCTTCCAATGAGCCTCCATATCCTCTAATCTCCAATGCGGATTCCTCTCGAATAAATTATCCGCTTGGACATACACTCCCCCAATAAAAGACAAGAGCACGATGATTATATTCTTCGATTTCATAACTGTCATTTTTTTATTTGTATCTTAAATGTGGTTCCTCGCTTAACGGTCGTTCCACGGTCGAGAATCACCTTCTCTCTGCCGGTCAAGGTAACTTCGCCTTTATCGAAGACGGCTTCTCCTTTCGCTTTCTCGTCCGTGACATGACTGCCAACCTTGATGGTATCAGCTTTGTAATATTTAGGGCCTTGTACAGTCTCGTTCTGAATATAAAGTACATCGGGATATACCGGGAAATCGATTGCGGGAACCTTATTCTGTCCGGACACGCAGACCCGCACATAACGGGCATCGCCCGAATATTCCGCCGAACGGCCGGTATAAAACCGAATTTCTTCTGTCCGCTCGTCGTAAAAGGCGATATCGCCCGCCTCCGAACCTAAATCGACCCGAACCCCGAGACTGTCGCGGGTCACCGAAAACTTCTCAAACTCCGTAGGAGTATCGGTATATATGCGCATGCCGGGGTCGCCGAAGCAATGAAATATCTCCTTAGAAAACTGTGTATAGATGTGTCCCCGATACGCCCCCCAAGTTTCCTCCATACGCCTCAAACCTTGATCCAAAATTTCTCCCAATCGGGTGGTTTCCCACAATCGAGAGGGAGAAGTTGTCATATGCAAAAAGTTATATAGTTTAGAATCCACTCCCGGATCGGGCCAGATGGCATCGAACATGCCTATCACCATCGCATCGTTATAGCCCGGCCAACTTTTCTCTGTTGCCGCATAGACCGCTATGGCTCCCCCGTTCCGCTTCTGCAAGAACGCCTCCGCAAAACAATCGTCTTCTTGGAAGCTGCCTGTCTCGCAATTGATACTAAAAATAACCGGCAAACGGTCGCCATTAGCGAGTGAGAGGATATTATCTCCTGTAAAATAAGGTTGTACCCAAGTAGAATCCGTACCATGCCCCCGATACAAGACATAGAATGCCCCCTCGTCGATATACCTCACTATATCTGCCGAATCACCATCCCATGCGAAATAAGGTCTTTGTAATTCCACTGGTATGGAATCCCCCCAAGCAAATTCTCCATTGTTCCAAAATGTCGGAGGCGGATAGTCATCCGTTTCTCTATAATCATAAGCAAAATAGACCCGATTGACCGCTTTCCCTTTGGATAGCATATAGTTTCTAACTTCCTCCGAAGTCAATGTAAATCGTTTATCCTCGATACCGTCCCCCGGACCGTTCCAACCATATGGCGTACAATCCTCAAAATAGGCGCAATGCAGTCCCGTATCATAGAAAGCGGTGTCTCGCACCGGATTCCGCTCGTATCGGATAATCTTGTCGACCACCGTCATCGCCTCCGTCGCCGTGGAGACCGGCAATCGCCCCCGGTACAGGTCGGCAAGGACATCGTCCTCACCGTCCATACAACCATAGTAATAATCCGTTACATATTGATAACTGTTTCCATCGTCCTGATTGACGATAGTCCGTGCCATATCCTCCGCCGGCACATCGTCGTGGTCGCCCACGATGAGCAGATAGTAGAGCGAGGGTGCGGAACGGTAAACCTCTTTCACCGCAGACTTGATATGCTCGGGTGTCCAGTCCCCCCGCAACCGGGTATGCACACCGAAGCCCAATGTACGCTTCCAGTCGGCCAAACGTCGCACGGCCTCCTCGAACTCCGGGGTCGAGAGTATCAGATAGTCCTTGCCTGCGGAGCCCGTATCCCCCGCGCTCCGAAACATCTCATATCCGGCCGCCCCGACATTCCCGTTGAGCGTCGTATTGTCCAAAAAAGAGTCGTCAGGAGCTATTCTCCCCTCCGGAGCGGACCGTAGGCCGCCCTCTCCGAAAGTCACCCGATAGACGATCTTGGAACAGGCCCGCACAACGCCGTTCTTCCAGTCGTATCGCACCGGATAGACACCCACTTCCGCCACGGAACGTCCCCGGTACACCTGGACTTCGCCTGTCTCCACGACCTCGCGAGGAAACCACCCTTCGTAGGGAGCGATGTCAGGAACAACCGCCGGGGACTCTTTCCCCTCGGGCTGCGGAGCACGGGCGGGAGAGAGGCGCAACGGCACATCGACACAGGAGCTTTCAAGAACCGAGACGGTGAATGAGGCACAGCCTTCGGGCAGCGCAAACGAGTCCCAACGGACCGGAACGTCCGGCTCGCCCGGAACGACACTATGCCCGAAGCCCGAAATGCGCCACAGATAATGATCCGCGACATCGGGATCGGACAAAACGACCGCATGCTTAAACTCGTAGGTGACCGTAACGCCGTCGGGGGAGACGGAGACCCGACGCTCGGGACGTTCTGCCGAGCTTTCTCCGACGAATGTCCCCGTCTCGTGAGAGACCGTTCTCTTTTGAGCGACTGCCGACGAGACGATCAATCCCCAAATGCAGAACAGGTAGAAGATGGTCCTTTTCATAGTCTTTGATTTTTCGATCGCTTCTCGCCGGTCAATCATCATGGCTCCTTTCCCTATAAAATAACCGGAAGAAAGGAACGAGATACCTCTTTTGCAAGATTAAGCATTTATTTGCAATTTTACAAGAAAAACAATCTTTTTTTACTCATACAATCAAAAAAACTGATTTCAAGCGTAAACAGCCGGAATCTTCCAGCCCCTCTCCCTTGCCGTGTCCAGCCTTACGGGGGGTTGCAACGCAAAGTATAGAGCGAGGTAACACAGACGGAGAATAAAAACAGTAGAACCATGTTATCGAAAGATTTCTACACTCCTCACCTGCGTTTTGCAACGCAAAATATAGGGGAAGGTGGCACATAGTGACGGAGGGGTTAAAAAATATCCGCAACAGAGAAAACGTATCAAGACAACAACCCTCTCCCTCTGCTCATCGCAGATGAGATAGGGGGAGTGCCCGTAGGGCGAGGGGGTTAAAAAAACAGGGGAAAAAGGGAACCCCCGATAACAATAACAGAACAGTAAATCAACCTCTCCGAAAAGACTGGAATGTAGTTGTTAACAAGAAATTCATCGCTAAAATCCATATCTACATTTCCCCACTGATTACCTGCCGAACCCACATTCCCCAGACATAAAAAACAACGAGGCAGAGAATTTCTCCCTGCCTCGCGATTATATTTTGAAAAAATCCAGTTTAGAACAAATAAGCCGCCGTAATGGTCCATGCCCGGCTCTTACCTTTCATAACCGAATCGGGAAGGTCGTTCTTGACCTCCATGGCACTACCCAATCCCCAACCATATTGACCGGCAATCTGCAAGTGATTGAAAAGTTCGAGACCGAGGCCCACATTTATCGCCGTATCGAAACTTTTCTCTTTGAATTGCTCTTTGAAATTATCGCCCACACGGAATGCAAAACTCGGCCCGGCATATACAAAAGGAGACAATATAGAGCCGACTACCGGCAGCGAAAACTTATATTTCAAATTAATGGGAATCTCTACATAATCGACATGTTTACTCTCCGATATACCACTGGTTATATCTTTCAATTCCGACCCCTTCCGAGTATACATCAAACTGGCATCGACCCCGATACCGATAACAGGAACCATAAACTCGGCCATCAGACCTCCCGTAAAGCTCGAAATATTATTTGCCTTGAAATTATCAGACAAATTTCCACTGAGAGAAAGAGTAGATATATTCATACCCGCTTTGGGACCGAACTTAAATTGTGCATTGGCAGGAATAGCCAAAAACAAGGCAGCGACAAGAGCTACACAAAGAACTGTCTTTTTCATAAACTTCATTTTATTTTTATTTATAATCAGCCATAGGCTATTATTATAACCCATTTCTCGACCTCTATTTGCACAAAGATAAAATAAAATATATTAAAATCATAAAATTGACAGACAAATCGACAAGAATCATAAAATTTTACAGACCCTTATCGGCTATCGAAAAAAATAGCGTATCTTCGACAAACAAAAACAAATATATATTTCTATGGAGAATAAACCGACCATCGAAGAAGAAATCGTAAAAATGCTGAGAACCGTTTACGATCCCGAAATACCGGTAAATATATACGACCTCGGGCTCATTTACAACATAGAGGAAAACGACGGAATCGTAAAAATAGAAATGACATTGACCGCTCCTAACTGTCCGGCCGCAGACTTCATCATCGAAGACGTGCGTATGAAAGTCGAGAGTATCGAAAATGTGAAAAATGTGGATATCCAGTTGGTTTTCGAGCCGGAATGGGACAAAGACATGATGAGCGAAGAGGCAAAACTCGAACTTGGACTTTTATAACACAATCATGCCGGGGAAAAAAATTTACTTCGCATCCGACTTTCATTTGGGAGCAAGATATATAGAGAATCCCATCGAATACGAACGTCGCATCGTTAGATGGCTCGACAGCATAAAACAAGATGCCGGAACACTCTATTTATTGGGCGATATTCTGGACTACTGGTATGAATACCGGTATGTAGTCCCCAAAGGATTCACCCGTTTTTTCGGCAAACTGGCCGAGCTAAGCGACAACGGCATTGACATACACTGGTTTATCGGGAACCACGACATCTGGATTTTCGATTATCTACCTCATGAATTGGGCATTACGATACACGACGGAACCTTGATAACCGAAATCGGAGGAAAACGTTTCTTCCTCTCGCATGGAGATAACGTCGGAAAAAGACCCATGACATTTCGCTTCCTCAGAAAAATATTTCGAAACCGCTTCTGCCAATATCTTTACGCGGCCATACACCCCCGGTGGACCGTTGCTTTTGCATTGCGGTGGTCGGCCCATAGTAGAAAAGCCGGAGATGACTACGCCGAATATCAAGGCGAGAAAAACGAGCACTTGGTACGCTTTGCCAAAGAATTTAGAGAAACGGATAAAATCGATTTTTTCATATTCGGTCATCGACATATCCTGCTCGATCTTGCACTCCCCCATCAGAGTCGCATCATTATTTTAGGGGATTGGATCAAGCATCCTTCCTATGCAGTTTTTGACGAGACAGGACTAAATCTGTTCGACTACATCGAGGAATAACAAGCAAAAAGTTACCGGCAAGTACGCATTTAATATTTTTTATACATTCGAAGCATTCAAATAAAATAGTGCAAAAGAAACTATTTATCAATAGTTTACCATATAAGAATCAAAAAAGTATTTATAAAAGCATATTGTATAACATATTATTTTGTTTGTTTATCTGCAAAAAAAGGTTGTCCTTTGTCTCAATAACCTAAAACAATCTTTTTTACCTTAAAAAAATTAATACCTATTGAAAACCTATAAAAAAGAGCTTTTGAGAAAAAGTTCTTTTTTGTTTTTATATCCACACAGTTTATCGCTACCTCATACAACCTATCTCTCGATGTGTAACTCCGTTTACGACATGCACTATTTTCTGTCCAATACGTTACGGAGAAATATATTTTATCGCTTAACCATTCCGAAACCCTACATTTCGATAAAAAAACGAAGATTTTAGTATCAATTTTTTCAAAAACATTTCTATATTTGCAAAAAATAAAAATATAATATTATTATTTCATATAATTCTTTTCTAATTGTTTTAATTATGAAAAAATCTTACACTTTCACTTGGATTGGGATTGTAATATGTTTACTGGGACTGTCGCCGGTAAGTTACGCCCAAGCTATCGAAATCACCGATAGCGCCCCATTTTTTGAAGATTTTAACGAAATCTCCTCTTCCGAAGAAAATTTTGGATTAAGCGGTTGGACTCTAAAATCGGGATATGCGACAGGAAGTACTGCGACCAAATGGTCGGTAAATACATCAAGTTCAAATGCATGTGATGGCTACTCATTAAAAGCCGATGATGCCCAAATTACCGCAACGGCAATATTAGTGACCCCGAAACTGTCTTTTACCTCTGGACGAAGAGCTAAAATTTCATTCTTTATGAATCGTCAATCGGGCACAAACAAGCCCAATGAGGGATTTAAAATATACGTCAACTCCATAGGCGATATTTACAACTATGACGATGACAACAAAGTAATTATCAACGGAGACCAAACCGTTACGACTCTAAGTGAACCCATTCTTCACGCCAAAAGATACGCAGGCACTGAGATTACTAAAACCGGAATGTACGAAATGTCGGTCGACATACCGTCCGAAATGGCCGGGCAAGAATTTTACGTTATCTTCGAAGCGATCCAAGAATATGGAAACGCCAATTATATCGACAATATCAAAATCGAGTTGATATCGGAGCAACCCAAATTAATCAACGAAACGAAAAATATCGATCTGGGTATGGTGAAAGCCGGAGAATCGGCATCACAAGAATTTATACTTTCCAACGAGGGAATAAACACGTTGAATGCTACCCTTTCCGTAGAAAACGGCGAATCGTCGCCTTTCTCCGTTACTCCGACAACGACCGATATCGCTTTCAACGAACAAAAAACAATTACTGTTAACTTCTCGTCGGCAGAAGTAAATTCATTTACCGGGAAATTATACATCGACTCTAACGGAGGAAAAGACACGATTACCCTATCGGCCGAGACCTATCCGGCAACAGCCTACTACGAAACATTCGACGAACTATCCAAACTTCCAGACGAATGGGTGGTCGTTAAAAACGGAAATGAAACTACCTATTCCATCAACAGTAGTAAAGGTGTAAACGGATCAAAATGTTTAAGCGGTTCTATCGGCTCTTGGGGAGATGAATCGACCATCGACACGATATTTACCCCTGTCATATCGGGAAAAGTAACATTCGATTTCAAGAAAGCCGGAGGCTCTTCCGATGCTATTCAAGCGTATATCGTAACAGCCGACGGTACGCAGACCGCAATAAATACGGGAACAGGCTCTTCGTCATCTTGGACAACAGTCAATGTCGACGATGCACCCGAAGGATCACGCATAGCCTTCACACTGAACAATGTCTATGTAGATAACTTCATAGCATTCACTCGGCAGGAAATTTCCAAAGGTATACAGTTGGTTAAAGAAGCCAACAACAGACCTAGTAGTTGGATGACATTATATGCAGGCCCCGACAAAGCCACTCAAAACACATTGCAATTTGCAGTTAAGAACATCGGGACTCAAACAGTCTCAGCCGACAGCTATAATTTCACGACCCAATTAGTGAACGAGAACAATACCGTAGCCGAAGGCGTCTCCTACAAAACTTACATCATTAACGGAGAAGACACAACCTTATACGAAGACAATGTTATCCCCGGGCCTGAAATAGCCGCAGGCGCAGAAACTACAATCAAGGGTTATCTGCTCATTAGCAGCAATGACGAAAAAAGCAAACTATCGTTCAATGTAAAAGTAAACAACGTCGAAAATACACATTTCACCCAAGTAAAAACGGGCGATAATATAACTATCAAGCCCAATAAGGGGGATGCCTCCTTATCGGCTATAAACTTTGGATTGGTAAACAAAGCGACGACATTGGATTATGTAATCAAAAACAACAGTAACAACGGAGCATTGACCGTATCGAAAATCACAGTGCCATCGGGGTCCGCATTCTCGGTAAATGCAGCACTGCCATTGGTTATACCCAGTAGCAAATCCGATACGATCCAAATCACTTTCAATGCCGAACCGGGCATATATAACGATAATATCACGGTAGAACATGACGGTATAGGCAATACGGAATTTACCGCCTCCGGTACAATGCTATCGGCTACGGCTTTATTAGAATCGTTCGAAGGCGAAACCTTCCCACCAATCCTTTGGGATATGAAACAAGGACTTTGGGAAAGAAATACGACGACTAAACATCATGGTGAAACCAGCATTGTCAATACAGAATCCACAGTCGATACGATCATCACCCCCTTGCTCCATCTCTCGGCAGGAGACTCTATTGCATTCTCTGTAAGAGCGACCTCATCTTCTGGATATAACACTGATATTCTATATTCCGCAGACGGAAAGACATGGAATCTGTTAAAATCTTTCGCCATTTATGGCGATTATTGGAGTGATTGGACTGAGATGGCGGCTTATATGCCCGAAGACTTTACCGAAGGTGATTATTATATCGGATTCGCCAGCAAAAAGACTTATATCGACTTGGTTTACGGCCCACAAATTGTTTATCAAGAGCACCGCATCGACATTAAAGGATTTACCGGAGAGAACAAAGGTATGGTAAACTACACTCAAAACTTTACCATCGACGTGGCTTGCTTGGGCACAGCCGGAGAAACAGCCGAAAGCTATTCGATTGCCTTGATGAACGGCGAAGAAAACATCGGCAACTACACGGTAAAACCTATGATATTGGGCGACATGAAAAGCTACACTTGTTCGTGGACCCCGAGAGCCGCCGGCGAAGCATCGATCTATGCACTGCTTACACTCGACGATGTAGTGACCTCGACCGACACGATTACGGTATCTGTTGCCGAGGAAAGCCTGATTTCTACCGTTATGATAGGCGATTTATCGACAACGGCCTCCTCTCCCAACTACAAGCACTACCTCTATGAAACACTTTACACTCCGGAAGATCTTGTAGGATTGCAAGCAGGCGATGTGATTGAAACGGTAAATATCCCCTATTACGCCACAGATGCAGCCGTAAAAGGATATCGAATAAATATCTGGATAGGCAATACCGAAAAAACGGCTCTCACTACCGACAAAATGAGCGAAGCGGACATAACAGGATTGAGCCATATCGGAGCGAACTTGCGATACGAAGCAGGAGGAAGTAAAGAATCGCCCCTATATTTCGAAATGAGACCCGAAACCCCGATCACTTACAATGGTGGAAACCTTAGCCTCATTCTCTCCGTAGACTCCACATACTACAAATCGGGTGTCTACTTCTTCACTCAAAGGACCTCCACCAAATCGATGAAGACTTATAGCATAGACGGTAATACCAGTGCCGATTATATGGATACTTGGATAAATGGCGGATATATCCCGAAAGTGGCCGAAAATATCATGGTGATGGAATTGGGATTGGCAACCGAAGCGCCTGTCGTACACGGCACTGTAACCCGGAAAGACAACCAAGCTCCGATAGAAGGAGCAACGGTAACCATGCAATCGGGCGAAGTCATTTACACCGCTACCACCGACGAAACGGGAGCTTACAGCATTTCCGTAATGCAACCGGGAAAAGAATATGAAATGACGGTTAGCAAAGATAACTATACAGGTGTGGACGGTGTGCTCGTGACAGTAAACGAAGATACCGAACAGAATTTCGAATTAACGATTATCAGTGGAATAGACCATACGACAGAAAATGCGACGAAAATATTCACCGACCGCACGGGGAATATTCATGTCGTAGCCGATGCCGTTATCGAAACGATAAAAGTATACTCGACGAGCGGAAGCCTCTGCATAACCGAAACCCCGGCAAGTGAATCGGCCATTATAAATGCCGGTGATCTGAATGGTATTTATGTGGTAGAAGTCCAAACAGCAGGCAGTGTGAAGCGCGCGAAAGTAAGGCTATAACATTGACTTGAATCACATAGCGACAGGCGGAAGAACTCTGGTTCTTCCGCCTGTCTTTTTCTTTCCCCTTTTCCCTTCATTCCCCTCGAAACCGCCCTTCGCTCTGTACGCACAAGAGAGAATATTTCTCCATACAGAAATAAATCCTTATATTTGTAGAATATAGGAGGCGGTTCGACATAGTCAAATCGGAAATGTGATTTCCGATTGCCTTTGCACTCACCTTTCGCTATATTTGCCTTACGGGTGGAAACAGGCTGCGCTTCGGTACAACCGAATAAATTTGTTTCTGCTCTCGCTTTGTACTATTTTTGTAATCATAGGAAAAGAAGCCATCGATGAAACGATATGCGATCATAGTAGCCGGAGGAAAAGGAACTCGTATGGGAAACGACATTCCCAAACAATTCATCGAGATAGCCGGCAAACCGATATTAGCCCATACGATAGAAAATTTCTACCGATTCGATCCGAATATCGATTTAATAATCGTACTTCCTCAAAACCAACAAGAATATTGGAAACGGCTATGCGCAGTTCACCGAATCACAATTCCCCATCTCGTTGTCAAGGGGGGAGAAACACGTTTTCATTCGGTTCTTAACGGACTATCTCTTATCCCGGACGAAGGGATTGTCGCTATCCACGACGGAGTACGCCCGCTCACGGCTCATCGAGTAATAGAAAATTGTTTTCATGTCGCAGAAGAAAAAGGCGGAGCCATACCCGTTCTTCCTCTAACCGATTCATTAAGACAAATATTTCCCGACAAATCCAGCAAGGCCGTCGACCGCACGGCATTCGTGGCGGTACAAACTCCGCAGACATTCCGGGTCGAAGAAATAAAAAAGGCATACAAGCTCCCTTATAACGACACTTTCACCGACGATGCCTCGGTGTACGAGGCTGCCGGATACATTCCCGAATTGGTCGAAGGGAATCGGGAAAACATGAAAATAACTCTGCCGGTCGACTTGGCAATCGCCGAAATAGGATTGAAGGAATGACAGATTTAGCCGGTTTAAATATCAAATACCTTCCCGGGGTCGGCCCTAAACGCGCCGAACTCCTAAACAAAGAATTAGAGATATTCACCTATCTCGACCTGCTGCACTATTATCCGTATAAATATATCGACCGAAGCAAGACCTACAAAATAAACGAAATCGACGGTTCGATGCCTTATATTCAGTTACGAGGTAAAATCGTTTCATACACCACTCACGGAGAAGGGGCACGCCGGCGGCTCACCGCTCTGTTCTCCGACGGTTCGGGAGTCATAGAGCTCGTTTGGTTCAAAGGAATACGCTATATCACAGACCGTTACAAACCGGGAACGGAATATACGCTTTTCGGGAAACCCACTCTTTTCAACGGAAAATTCAACATCGCCCACCCCGAGCTCGACCCGATAGACGATCGCATAGACAACACGACCGGACTACAAGGGTACTATACCACGACCGAAAAAATGAAAAATGCGTTCCTCAACTCGAAAGCCATACAGAAAATGGTATATACCCTTCTCTCCGGAATACAAAACCCACTACCCGAAACATTGCCCCTTCCCATTATCTCGCGAATGCAACTCATGAGTTCGACCGATGCCCTATGCAACATTCACTTTCCGGTGACGATAGGCCACCTGAGGCGGGCAGAATTCAGGCTCAAATTCGAAGAGTTATTCTACCTGCAATTACACATTCTACGATATACCCGGTTACGGAACCTGAAATTGGGAGGATTCCGTTTCGACCACATCGGGAATTATTTCAACGACTTTTATCATCAAGTGTTGCCCTTCGAACTCACCCAAGCTCAAAAACGAGTCATCAAAGAGATTCGAGCCGATATGGGCAGCGGCAGACAAATGAACAGACTGTTACAGGGAGATGTAGGCAGTGGAAAAACATTGGTCGCGCTCATGAGTATGCTCATCGCCGTAGACAACGGTTACCAAGCCTGTCTAATGGCTCCCACCGAAATATTGGCCACCCAGCATTACGAAGGGCTGAAAAAGATGGTAGAGCCGTTAGGACTACGTATTGAACTACTCACGGGGTCGGTATCTAAAAAACGAAGAGCTCCTATTTTAGAAGGGCTCCTCACCGGAGAAATAAACCTGCTGATAGGAACCCATGCCCTTCTGGAAGACTCGGTAAATTTTGCGAATCTGGGTTTTGTCGTCATCGATGAGCAACATCGGTTCGGGGTAGAGCAACGGGCTCGGCTTTGGAGAAAAAATAAAATTCCGCCACACATTTTGGTCATGACTGCCACCCCCATTCCCCGGACTTTGGCCATGACCGTTTATGGCGATCTCGACGTATCGGTCATCGACCAATTGCCCCCCGGACGCAAACCCATACAAACACTCCTTCAATACGATAACAAAAGAGCCCAGCTATACGCTTCTTTGCGCAAGCAACTACAAATCGGGAGACAAGCCTATATCGTGTATCCGCTCATACAGGAAAGCGAGAAGAGCGACTTGAAAAATTTAGAAGAAGGATATGAACACATTCGGGAAATTTTCCCCGAATATCAAGTGTGCATGGTACATGGAAAAATGAAAGCGGCCGAAAAGGAAACCGAGATGCAAAAATTCGTATCGGGAGAAGCCCGCATTATGGTGGCGACTACGGTCATAGAAGTCGGGGTGAACGTACCCAATGCATCGGTTATGATCATCGAAAACGCCGAACGTTTCGGTCTGGCTCAGCTACACCAGCTCAGAGGGCGTGTAGGTCGTGGCGCCGAACAATCGTATTGTATCTTGATGACATCTTATAAAATCAACCAAGACACCCGAAAAAGGCTCGAAATCATGGCAGAAACCAATGACGGGTTTCGCATTGCCGAAGCCGACATGCAAATGAGGGGACCGGGGGATATGGAAGGGACTCAGCAAAGCGGAATCGCATTCAATTTACAAATCGCCAACTTGGCAAAAGATGCACAAATATTGCAAGTAGCTCGCGATGAAGCAGGTAAACTGCTAGATTCCGATGAATTGTTAGAACGACCCGAAAACCAAATCGTACGAAAAGAACTAAACCGTATTTTCGAAAAACAAAAAAACTGGGGATTAATCAGTTAAATAAAAAGTTTTCACTATTTTATGTTGTAAAACATGTTTACACATAAGGATATATAAATCAATGTTTTATATGAAAAACACAAACAAATCGGCTTACTAGATACCTAAATTTTGTTAACCAACCAGAACACATTCCTCCAAAATTCATTATCTTTGAAAAGTGTGTGCAAAAATATACGCATCTTTCTTTGGTGGACTTAATAAAAAGGCTACTTCGACTATTTATTTTAGGACGCGGCTTATGCCAGAATTAGATAAATAAAATGTATTTCGGAAAAACAAAACATTACATTCTACCTCTCCTGCTTGCATTCTCGCTAGGTAACTTAAATGCCCAGCACAATAGGAATCTCTCCACTCACCTACACTCCAAACAACACCAGGACCTCATCGCAGGGCAACAAAACATACACAAAGAAATAAACTTGGTCGATTCCATCGCCCTACTCGAAATGCTCGAAGAAGAGGAAGAGGAGTTTCCCGGTATCGATATTTATGGAGAAAATTGGGATCAAACATGGGTAAACCCATACAAAGTCCCGATAGACAAATTGCCCGAATCCGCTACTATCGACGTCTCGGAATATTGTATGCCCATCATTGGCCATGTTACATCGAACTACGGTTGGCGACGCAGACGCATGCACAGAGGAGTGGATTTGTCGCTTCATATCGGAGATACGATACGTGCGGCCTTCTCCGGGAAAGTGAGATTAACACGATATGAACGCAGAGGATACGGATACTACGTAATCATTCGTCATGGCAACGGCCTCGAAACCATATACGGCCATCTCTCCAAATTCTTGGTTAAGCCCGATCAAATCGTAAAAGTGGGAGAACCCATTGCTTTGGGAGGTAACACGGGACGCTCCACGGGTCCTCATTTGCACTTCGAAACGCGCTATTTGGGAATGGACATCAATCCCAATAAGATTTTCGACTTTGTAAATCAAGTACCTCATACCGACCAATATACTTTCAATCCGAAAGAATTAGCCAGCAGCTTGGGGTACGGCAGATACAAGGGCAGTAACAACGGAGCGAAATACGTATCCTATCGAGTTAGAAAAGGAGATTCACTATCAAGGATAGCCAATAAATACGGTGTCTCGATCAGTCATCTGTGCAAGCTCAACGGGATTAAGCGAAACGGAGTATTGCGCGAAGGCAAAATCTTACGAATAAAATAAAATACAAAAAGAAATAATTTCATTTCCACTAAAACAAATTGCTTCTTTCTATAAAAGGCATTAACCGAAGGGTTAATGCCTTTTTTAATACATTCGACTCGGCTGCCGAGGGCTTTGCCAGAAATTTCGATTCAGTAGAAAATTCGTGGGGCAGGCTTGAATCTTAGCGACGAATCTCTTATCTACAACCACATTCCAATCTTTTCGGAGAGTGGTTAAAAAGTAGCCGAATAGATTTTCGATAAAATTCAGCCTCCCCCTCTGCTCATCACAGATAAGATAGGGAGAGTACCCGCAAAGCGAGAAGTATAAAATCTATCCTTATGCCAAAACAAGAAATACCACTTTTAAACCTCTCCCTCTGTGTTTCCGTAAGGGAATATAGGGGGAGTGCCCGCAGGGCGAGGGGGTTAAATTCTACAATCAAAAAATCCTATACCCCAAAAACGATGACAGCCTTTTCAATCTCTGCGCAAAAATTACCGTTCCTTCGGCAAACTCTCTACATCACAGCAAGAAAAGTGCAAAGAACCGATAACTCCAAAAATATAAATATCTCCCTCTTTTTTCTAAAAAAGTTCGATCATGCCATAAACAACAGACATACCGGTTCTACATTTGCCTGAAAAAACAGACGTATGGAAACACAAGAACAGATTCTGAAAGAACAACGATTGAGAATAGAAGTGTTGAGACATCAACTCCTATTACGTTATTACGAACTGCTGCTCTCGTTAGACGTACTGACACAAGCTGCGGAAGTAAAAACTTTGATGGGCTACATCAACACCCTCGAACGATATGCCAAGCGATTCGAGAATAAGCCCTCGAAGAAAGAAGCCGGGAAGAAAGGACGGAAAAATACGGCCGACGAGACGACTGCCGATGATATCCACCCCGAAGCCTCTATCTCTCTATCCGAACACGCAAAGGAACTCTTCGATATGATGGCTCTTGACGACAACCTGCCATCGGAAGAAAACGAATTGCCTGCTGACATCGACGACTTCCTGAAAGCCGGATATGCCCGTTTTCTCGAACAGCAAAAACTACGAGCCCATAAAAATACGCCACATATCTATCCCGATAAAATGTAAGCATATCGACACCCCTCATCATAAAAGGAACACTGAAATCCTCATGAGGACAAAAAATATTCAAACATAAAAACAGGGTATCAGAGCTATAAAATAAAAAGAAAAAAAACAGCTCTGACTTGCAACTATTTACCGAACAAGGCACGATATTTATACAGCAAATCGCTGTACTGCGACAAATGTCTGATGGGTAACAGCGATACCGGAGAGTAGCAATCGACATGAATACGATAATAATCGCCATATCCGTTTTGCAACGCCTTGTCGAGATAGGAAATCGACTTGTCGACATCAAAACCGGCATACATGCAGGCTAAATAAAAATAATCGATATTACGAACCGACCCGGAAGCCAAAAGCGAACGCTCCCACTCCTCGGCCTGTTTTTTCAGATGAAGTCTCGCAAATGCGATTCCTTTCAAATTATTGCCATAAGCGGCAGACGTACCGTCCAAGCTAAGCACTTTGCGGTAATCCGCCTCAGCAGCTGTACGATTTTCCATACCATATTCTTGCGTATAAGCCCGTGCCAAATAGGAATACGGTTCATCGGGAGCTGCGACGACAGCCTCGTTATAACAACTTATCGCCTGTACGAAGTCGCCTTCGTCATAGGCAATCATTCCCCTTTCCAGACAAATCGCCACATTCGACGGGTCATATACCGCCGCTTGCCGAACAGCTTGTTCGGCGGCAACAAGATTGCCGTCTCCCCTCTCGATTTCAGACAACAATCGATAATATTCGGCATTCTGCGAATCTTTCTCTATCGCTCTTTTTATATCGGCTCTCGCTTCGTCGAATCGGGTCAACCTCGACAGACAAAAGGCCCGGTTATAATAGACCGTATGAAAATTGAAAAAGTTCTCCTCCACGATCGTATTCCAATCACGCAGAGAAGATGCATAATCATAATGGTCTTTATAAATGGTGGCACGCACATAATAAAGCATACCCTGCCGGGGAGAACGTTCGATATTCCGATTCAACCCTTCGATAACGCCGTTATACGACTCGTTACTATAAGCGACCAGCTTTTGTATCGCTCCCGAATGCCCGTCTTCGAGCGAGACGGCATAGACCAAATCATCGACTGCTTCGGGCATCATGTCCATCTCCTTATAAATCTCGCTGCGCTCCAAATAAATCTTCGGATCTTTGGGCGAGAGATTGACAGCCTGAGCTAATAAATCTTTCGCTCTCACCGGCTGGCCGGTATGAGCCTCGACTCGCGCCAACCCCATAAATGCGCTTTGACTGCGGGTATCCATGCGCAACAAATGGTTATAGTCGATTTTAGCCATATCGTATTGTCCCAACCGGCACAGCAGATCTCCCCGGTCTTTCAGAGCCAACCGATGGTTAGGGACTAATCGTAAAGCACTGTTCAAATCGGTCAAAGCAGACTTGGTCTCTCCCCTTTCCGACAGAATCTTGGCTCTCAGCAAATAAGCCTGTGCCAAATCGTCCTTCTCTTTTCGAGGAAAATATTTAATCGCATTGTCGATATCAGACAAAGCCTTTTTCATATCCCCCTGTCCGAAATAAGCCATAGCCCGGCTATAATACGTTCTGTAATCCTGTGGATTGGCAGCCAATTCCTCGGCATATACCTCCATCATGGCTTTCACCAAATCATCGTTCTCCGTTGCATGAAGAGCAAACGACGACGTGAAAAAACAAAATAAGATACCCCCTATAAAACACCTGAGTCGAGAAACCATTGTCAAACAGCTTTTATATGTTACTTATCTTTACTACCCAAAGACATTACAGCCTGCCGAATGCACACCAACCTTGTCAGCAAGCCTTCCAAAAGATCCAACGGCAACATATTGGCTCCGTCCGATTTAGCTTTACACGGTTCGGGGTGAGTCTCCATAAACAACCCATCGACACCCACAGCGATACCTGCCCGGGCGATAGTCTCTATCAATTCCGGCATTCCTCCGGTCACGCCCGAATCTTGATTGGGCCTTTGCAACGAATGGGTAGCATCGAGAATAACCGGGAAACCGAACTTCTGCATAATCGGAATGCCCCGATAATCGACCAACAGATCTTGATAACCGAAAGAGGTTCCCCGTTCTGTAATCATCACATCGTTATTCCCGGCATCCACGACCTTTTGAGCGGCAAACTTCATGGCCTCGGGCGACAGGAATTGACCTTTCTTGATATTCACCACTCGCCCTGTTTTTGCAGCAGCCACCAACAAATCGGTCTGGCGACACAAAAATGCCGGAATTTGCAACACATCGACATACTCGGCAGCCATCTTAGCCTCCTCGGCCGTATGAATATCGGTAACGACAGGTATTTTGTATGTATCGGCGACTTTCCGTAATATTTTCAAAGCCTTCTCATCTCCTATCCCGGTAAACGAATCAAGGCGAGAACGGTTGGCCTTGCGATAAGAGCCCTTGAAAATATAGGGTATCTGCAACGATTCTGTTATCCCGACGATCTTTTCCGCAATATCCATCGCCATGTACTCTCCTTCTATGACACAAGGACCTGCCAACAGAAAGAAATTACCGCTATCGGTATATTTAAGATTTTCGAGTTTCATTATTTCGATTTTAACTGATTCAACACTTGTATCGTATGGCAGGCAACTACTCCGGCCGTTTCCGTACGCAACCGGCTCTGCCCCAACATCACCGGCTGAAATCCACAGGCAATAGCCTGTTCTACCTCTTCGGGGCTGAAATCGCCCTCAGGACCTATCAAAATCAAAGCATTCTCTCCCGGGCTATATATCTCGGAGAGTTCTTTCCGCTCGCCCTCTGCATAGCAATGAGCAATAAATTTCTGTCCATCGAAAGGACGGGCGACAAAGTCCGAAAAGGCTTCCATTTCGGACAATCGGGGCAAAACAGCCTTTAAGGATTGCTTCATCGCCGAAATCAGAATTTTGTTCAGACGATCGAGTTTTAACTCTTTCCGTTCAGAGAATCGGCATTTCAACAAAGCAATCGAATCAATGCCTATCTCCGTGACTTTTTCGGCAAACCACTCCATTCTATCGAGATTCTTCGTCGGCGCAATCGCTACATGCACTTGTGCCCGCCACGGATTGGGGACTTTCGATTTTTTCAATATCCGTATGCCACAACGCTTCGGATGCGCCAGAACGATTTCGGCCAGATATTTATTTCCTTCCCCATCGACAATTCCAATCTCGTCACCTTCGCCCATACGCAAAACTCTGACACAATGCTGGCTTTCCGCCTCAGGGAGCTCATGCACATTCTCGATATCGGGAGCATAGAATATCTGCATAAACGACCTTGTTATTTATTATTTACCTCCGGAGTGTGTTTGTACCGGAATATAATCGAGAACAAAACCGCTACAACCAAAGCATATCCGGCAAAAATAAACCAACAGTTACTCCAATCGGTCACACCGTCTTTTGTAAAGGAATCGACCACCATGCCTGCGGCATAGCTACCAAACACGGCTCCAAACCCATTGGTCATCATCATAAACAGCCCTTGCCCGCTGGCTCGAATAGAGACATCGGTTTCTTTCTCAACAAACAGCGAACCCGATATATTAAAGAAGTCGAAAGCCATACCGTAAACAATCATAGACAACACCAACCAGATCATTCCGATACCGCCCGGATTTCCGATTCCGAAAAGTCCGAATCTCAGCACCCAAGCGAGCATACTGATAAGCATTACCTTTTTTATGCCAAAACGAGACAGGAAAAACGGGATCGCCAATATGAACAAGGTCTCGGACATCTGAGAAACCGAAAGCAATATGTTGGGGTGCTGTACACCGAACGAATCGGCATATTCGGGTATCGACTTAAAACTATCCAAGAACGATCCTCCAAAAGCGTTGGTTATCTGCAAAGCCCCTCCCAAAAGCATGGAGAAGATAAAGAATATAGCCATTTTCTTCTTTTTGAACAAGACCAGCGCATCCAATCCCATAGCCGACATAAGCGATTTTTTCTCTCCGTTTCTCGATGGAGGACAAGCCGGCAAAGAGAACGAATACAAAGCCAACAAAAAAGCGGCTGCCGCAGCGACATAAAGTTGCCCGTTAGTACGGGAAATACCCGACAAGTCGACAGTCCACATGGCACAAATAAAACCTATCGTACCCCACACGCGAATCGGTGGAAAATCTTTCACCACATCGAGACGTGCTTTGGTCAATGCATTGTAGCTGATAGTATTGGTCAACGCCAAAGTAGGCATATATACCATCATATTCAGCAGCATGATCCAATACATCATATCGTATGACTGAACCGTCGATGCCCAATATAGAGCACAGGCTCCCACCAAATGACAAAATCCATAGAGACGCTCGGCATTCACCCATTTATCGGCAACAATCCCCACAACTCCCGGCATGAACAACGATGCAATGCCCAATGTCGCAAAGATAGCGCCTATTTGTCCGCCCTCAAAGCCCAATGAGCCGCCCATATAAGCGCCCAAAGAAATAAGCCACGATCCCCAGATAAAAAATTGGAGAAAATTCATGACTATCAGTCGAATTTTTACACTTTCCATATTCTTGCGTTTGTGTTGTAATAATTTCCTTTTTTACAGGACATGGTTTAGATTATCCGTCAAAAATAAAGCCGATCGAGCACGTGAACACCTCACTTGTCCGAGTGTTTTACCAACATGCGGCTTATTTCATGCAAATCTAAAAAAATATCGGTGTTCTTACAAGTTATTATCTCTTTTATTCAGCTCATCTTGAATACGAGCGGCTTCTTCATAAGCCTCGGAAGCAATAGCCTTTTCCAAGCGTTCTTTAAGTTCCTTACGGGAACAATTCGACAAACTCTTTTCTTCGGGGAGTTCTTCTGTCTCTACGACTTCTTTACCTTCATTTTCTTCATAAACAAATCCTGCCTCGTCTATAATATTCTGCATGACATATATGTCGGACCGTGTACGCAAAGCTATGGCTATTGCATCGGAAGTACGGGCATCGATACGAATCTCACGCGTACCATCGTCAAAAAGCATTTCCGAGGAAAAAACTCCATTCTCAAATTTATAAATACAAACCTCTTTCAAACGAATGCCGAAACCGTGAGAGAAACTCACAAAAAGATCATGAGTAATCGGACGAGGCGGAACAATACCTTCCAAAGATATAGCTATAGACTGAGCCTCGGACACTCCTATCACGACAGGAATACGACGAGGCCCATTTTCTTCGGCAAGCACCAAAGCATATGCACCTTTTTGTACTTGACTGTAAGTCAACCCCAACACCTTTAATTTTATACGAGTATCCACGTCACCACATTTTTAATCATACAAATATAGCGAAAGGCGAGTGCAAAGACAAACGGAAATCACATTTCCGACTTGACTCTACCGAACCGTATCCTATATTCTACAAATATAATGAAAGGTGTGTGCAGAATAAAACAAATACGCTTGTTTTTCATACCGAATCGTATCTTATCTCTCGGTTTGGCAAAGATCTCCTCCTCTTTTGTTCAGGCTCAGAGGGAACTATTATTTATTCTATTCCGAATACAAGAAGCATCGTTACAAAGTAATTACTCCACTACCGACGCAAATATGGTGTTCCTTATCGTATACGACAGCAAATTGTCCGGGAGCAATACCCTGTACCGGTTCCGTCGAAGAGATAGAATACGACTTGCCCTCCTTAATTAAGAGTCCTGACGTAAAATCGGGGGTATGCCTGTTCTTAAAAGTTATCTCGACAGGCGATTCCATCTCTCCCCACGGGTCATCTGTAATAAAATGGAACTCCGCCAACTTTAAAACCTTCCCATATTGTTTCTTCGTTCCATACCCGTTCGATACGAATATCGTATTGGTATCGACATCTTTCGCCACGACGTACCACGGACCGCCACTCAATCCGAGTCCCTTCCGTTGTCCTATCGTATGAAACCAATATCCCTTGTGAGATCCCAATATCTTACCGGTTTCGAGCTCTACTATCGCCCCTTGTCGTTCGCCCAAATGTTGACGGATAAACGCATTGTAGTCGATATTCCCCAAAAAGCAAATACCTTGACTGTCACGTCTGGAAGCATTAGGGAGCTTAGCCGAAACAGCCATCTCCCGAACCTCCTGTTTCAATAAATCGCCGATAGGAAATAACAAATGGGAAACCTGCACAGAGTCTATCTGTGCCAGAAAATCGGTCTGATCTTTCTTTTTATCTCTTGCCGTGGAGAGATAAATTTTACCATTCCTCTCGGTCGTCGTAGCATAATGGCCGGTAGCCGTTTTATCGAACGCATACCCCCAACGTTCCTCAAAGAAACCGAATTTGATCATTTTGTTACACATCATATCGGGATTAGGGGTTAATCCGAGTTTCACCGTTCGCAAAGCATATTCCATGACATGGTCCCAATATTCCCTATGGAGAGATACGACTTCAAACGGAAGTCCGTACTTACGCGCAATATAAGTACACATTTCTATATCCTCCTCGGCCGAACAGTCGCCTTCGTCATTGTCCATTCCTATGCGAATGTAAAATAAAGTCGGGTCTATCCCTTGCTCTTTCAGCCGATGCACAACAACGGCACTATCCACTCCCCCAGATAATAATACGGCTACATTCATCTATTCGTTCTCTAATTCCGGTTCCGGTGATACCTGTCTTTCAAAATTAAACTTCTTCCATGCTTTCTGACGAGGTTTCCAAATGAAAAGTCTTCACGAAGAAGGCATCCGCAGAGTATCGTCCGGGACCCGCAAGCAGTATAAAAGTATAAATTCCCAAATAAAGCAACGGTAATTCTGCCATCGACAGGCTAATCGGAGAAAAGGTAAAAAAAGCTGCAATAATCATAGAAAACATCAACGGTAAAACCGCCAACCTTGTCATAAATCCAAACAGCACCAACGAGGAACAACCAACCTCTACCAATATGATGAGGATTAACGACAGCTCACTACTCATTCCCATAGTTGCAGGAAACGTAGATTTCAAAGTATCGAACTGTTCTATTTTGGCGATGCCGTGAGTCAGCATCATGAAACCGACAAACACCCGTAACCCTAGTTTTGCCCAATCGGACAATCGTTCACACAACAAAAAGCGGGAGACCGTTTTAGCGAAATTCTTCATATTCAATTTTGTTAATTCAATATTAAATAACAACCGAATTGTTCAAATAGATTAAATAGAAAAGACTTTGTGGTCGATTCTTCCTTTTTCAGGTGTTATTGGGTCAAAAAAAACTATGCTCACGCACAGAGGGGATCTCAAATGGACGATTCACATCGTTTACACAGAATCAAAACCACAAAGTCTTTTTACTTATTTTCCTTCAATATCTTTTCTACTTCTTCCAGCGAAGTATTGCGTAATATTATCTTCTTATCTTTATCCAACAAATACAAAACAGGCATAATCCTCAAATCGAAATAACGGTCTCCATTTTCCATAGAAGCCACCACCCACTCTTTGGGATATTTCTCAACACTGCCCAACCATTCGTCCGTCTCTCCATCGGGATAAACCGACAAAATAACGAGTCGTCCTTCTCTTACTTCCTTCAATAAGGCCTGCGAAACACTCAATCTCAAAGTAGTCAACGAGCAATCATCGCATTCGGGATCGTTAATATATAACAGGACAAAAGGAGCTTTTAATTTCTTAACACGAAACTTCTTTTCTTTTCCCGGTAATTTATATTCAAAGTCGGTTAATTCCATTCCCAATTGGTTTTTAGTCAAAACATCATATTGATAGGAATAACGCAACTTACGTAACTTATCCACTTTTTTCGAATCGAGCACCGCTTTTACAAACGGCAAATAGGCTTCCTCGCTAACTAAATGCCCTTCTCCACTATATAGATATTTATCGGCTATATCGGCATACATCAACAATATATCTTCATCGCTCGAAGCCCGCTTCAATAAAATATCAATAGATTTCAATGTACTCTCTCGTGAAGCGATACGCATAATAGAGGTAAAATCGACGAAAGCCTGTTCCGGAATTTCCCTCGCATCCAAATATGCGCGGTTTTCAATATCAAAATTATCCCAATAATGGGCAATTAAGTATTCGCTTCTAACATCGGGCGTCACCAAACTATCGGGAATATCGGGCAACTGATATGGACGGACAGACTCTTCTTGTGCCTCCGACATTACAAAGGTACATGCGAATATACACAACAGAATTTTTCTTACCATAAAATTTCCCATATAACTAACCCAAGAGTAGGAGCAAACACCCTTGACTATATCGATGTATAATCCGTTTTTGCATCAGTTGCAAATATACACAAATTATCGTAAACAGCAACCCATTTGACTTTTATATTTAGTTCATTCGTACTAAATATAAAATATTAAATATTTTATATACAAAACAACAGCCCGATTATTTTTTTAGATTTTTTTATTTTCCCACTTCCCCCATTTCATATAAGCCGCCGAAAATAAAAGGATTCCAATGGCATAGATATGTTCTGTCGTCCAGCAAATAGCAACATCGACCCTCAGATAAAATATCATAATCGCCACATAGACGACATAGAGCACCAGCGCCATCAGTTCCAAAATAAACGCAGCACGAGTATTGCCTGTCCCCGAAACCGACTGAAAATAGACATTCCCCGGGACTATAAAAATATAGGCGGAACAAAGGACAAACAAAGACGGAAGCGATGCCGAAATAAGATCGGGCATATCGGTGTAAATGCGCAAAATCCAATTGGGACAAAGGATAAAGAACAATATAATCGGAAGCACAAACAAATATGCCATACGGATACACTGATTCAACGTGCCCCGTACATAGCGAGTATTTCCAGCTCCTATCAAATTACTGATGAGCGTACTACATGTCGAAGAGAACGTAATGACAATCATAAAAGGCAGAGCCGATACGTTACGAATAATATTCGTTATGGCCAACGATCGCTCGCCCAGATGTTCCACGGCGATAAAAAACAGGAACCATGTAGACATGGATATAAAATTTTGAACCATCGTCCATACAGAAATATTCAAAATATTTCCCAAAGGTTCTCCATTCTGCAAACCGAAGCGATTTAATCCATATTTTTTGACATCGACTCGTACACGGGTGTAAACGACAAAGAAAATTACCGATACCAACTCGGCCAAAGAAGAACCGATGGCGGCTCCTGCAATTCCCATAGCCGGAAATCCCAATTTCCCGAAAACCAGAATGTAATTAAACACGACATTCGACAATACCATGACAATCGAATTGAGTGTCAGAGTCTTTGTTTGGGTTGTTCCCACGAAAAAGGCGCGGAACATCACGGCTACGAATGAAAAGAAAAATCCATATACCCGCCAGCGAATATAACTTACGGCAGCTTCATGAACATGAGGCGAATCGATAAATCGTTCGAGAATCAAAGGCGAAACGAAATGAGATGAGACAAACAGCACCAACGCTACTCCCAGCAAAAAATAGGTTCCGTTATAAAATATCGGGCCTATCTTCGCATAATTTCCTTCTCCGTTTCTCCGCCCCATAATGATTTGCGCTCCCAAGCTAAACCCGAAAGCAATCATATAAAATGTCATGTAATAGACTCCGGCAATGGCCGAAGCTCCCAATTCGACTTCACCGACACGCCCCATAAAGGCGGTATCGGTCATGCCGATGAGTTGCTCCATAACGAGACTGATAAGAATCGGATAGGCAATGAACCAAATCTGTTTATAGCTGAATTTTACCGGATTATTCCCCATACTCTTTCAAATAAGCCTCGGCGGCTTCACAAAGATCGTTATACCACTTTTCTCCAAACCTGCGAATCAACGGTTCTTTCAAAAATTCGTAAACCCTCACTTTTTCCCGGCGTCCCAATACTTCGGCTGCCTTGCAAATTTTCCAACGGTGATAATTTACCGCCGCAAAGTCTTTGTATTCTTTCAAACGCACAGGATACAGATGACAGGAAACAGGCTTGTAAAAATCGATTTTCCCCTCTCGAAACGCTTTCTCTACGGCACATTGGCACATTCCGTTTTTACCGTAACAGGTAAAAACACAATCCTTACCATTCACGATAGATGTCACCAAATCGCCCTCTTCATCGACATAGGCAACTCCTTGCCGTTCGATAACGGACTTCGCTTCGGGTAACAAATCGTCCCAGATAACCGGAAGAATTTCTTTCAATTTACGACATTCTTCTTCGGAGACCGGAGCGCCGGCATCTCCCTCGATGCAACATGCCCCCAAACATTTTTCGAGATCACAGACAAAAAAGCGTTCTATGACATCGAGGCTCACCAGCGCACTACCTACTTGCAGCATAATTTCTTCGGATTCTATCGTTTTCATCTATCTTTATGAGGAAGAAAAGCCGGAACGCAAAGCATACGTTCCGGCATATCATCATCGTCGATCGTTGTTATTTCAACAAATCATGTCCTGTCATTTCGGCCGGCTGAGGCAATCCCATAATGTGGCAAATCGAGGGAGCGACATCGGCCAAAATACCATCTTCGACCCGTGCGTTCTTATTCTCCGTCACATAAACGAAAGGCACGGGATTCAACGAGTGAGCCGTATTGGGTGTTCCATCGGCATTCTCGGCATTGTCGGCATTACCGTGATCGGCTATGATAATCACTTCGTAACCGTTGGCCTTAGCAGCCTCGACGGTATCGCGCACACAAGCATCGATAGCCACGACAGCTTTTTCGATAGCCGAATAGACACCTGTATGTCCCACCATATCGCCGTTGGCATAGTTCACGACAATGAAGTCGTATTTATTTTCGCCGATGGCGGCTACCAATTTATCTTTCACTTCATAGGCACTCATCTCGGGTTTCAAGTCATAAGTAGCTACTTTGGGAGACGGAACCAAAATACGATCCTCTCCCTCGAACGGAGTTTCGCGACCGCCGTTAAAGAAGAAAGTAACATGGGCGTATTTCTCGGTTTCGGCGATGTGCAACTGGGTTTTATGCGATTTCGACAAATACTCGCCCAACGTGTTATGTACATTCTCTTTGTCGAAAAGAATATGAACACCCTTGAACGAGGCATCGTAAGGCGTCATGCAATAGTATTGCAAACCGGGAATCGTGTGCATACCGGCCTCGGGCATATCTTGCTGCGTGAGCACAATCGTCAGCTCTTTGGCGCGATCGTTACGGTAATTGAAGAAAATAACCACGTCGCCCTCCTTGATTCGCCCGTCGCAAGTCGTGTTTACGATAGGTTTGATAAATTCGTCGGTTACATCGGCATCATACGATTCCTGCATGGCTTGCACCATATTATCCGATTTACGACCGATTCCGTTTACCAAAAGGTCATAGGCTTCTTTCACCCGCTCCCAGCGTTTGTCGCGGTCCATCGCATAATATCGTCCGATAATAGAGGCTATCTTTCCGGCCGATTTAGCGCAATGAGCCTCCAACTCCTCGATAAACCCTTTACCGCTGCGAGGATCGGTGTCACGACCGTCCATGAAGCAGTGGATAAACGTATTTTCCAAACCATATTCTTTGGCGATGTCGCACAACTTGAACAAATGATCCAGCGAACTGTGCACCCCTCCATTAGAGGTCAGCCCCATAAAGTGGATATTCTTACCGTTGTCGCGCGCATAAGAGAACGCAGAGACAATTTCTTTGTTCTGTAAAATGGAATTGTCGGCACAGGCTTTGTTGATCTTCACCAAATCTTGATAGACGATACGTCCTGCACCGATATTGAGGTGACCTACTTCGGAATTTCCCATCTGGCCATCGGGCAAACCCACATTCTCGCCACTTGCTTGCAACTGCGAATGAGGATAGGTTTTCAACAAATAGTCCCAATAAGGAGTGGGGGTATTATAAATCACATCTGCGTGCGAATGATTACCGATGCCCCAGCCGTCGAGAATCATCAATAGTGCTTTTTTACTCATCTTCTATATCTATTTAGAGTTATCTAATTTCATATATCAACCGACAAAAACAATGCCGAACTTTCCGAAGAGAAACTCTCTACCCCGACATCTTTGCTTCCCCCGGGTATCCCCTGCCAAATTACGGGACAAAGATAGCGAAAGATGAGCACAGAGACAAACGGAAATCTCATTTCCGACTTGGCTATGCCGAACCGTATCCTATCTTCGTAGTGACAAAGATACGAAAAACCAAGAGCAGAAACAAATTTACTTGATTATACCGAGAGGAATATTATATTATTCATAAATATGAGATAAAGCGAGGTGAATGCGGGGCTCAATTCATTTTCTGTTCTTCCTAAACTCTTTGAAAAACGAGAACAGATATAACTATGGTCCAGTAGAAAATCCGTGGGGATAGACTTGAATTTTAGAAGCTGTTTTAAATTTATTGAGAAATAATATTATCATTGCAAGCAGGTATGTT